>JACCDU010937449.1_pt1 | contig 22820 bp, 18 predicted proteins | sample 7446081 | NCBI WGS metagenome assembly JACCDU01 (sample SAMN15323447, study PRJNA562643) | freshwater metagenome | isolation source: river surface water | place: USA:Blue River Watershed | collected 2017-08-17
CGGCCGCTTTGCAGGTCGGTCATGTGCACATCGTGCGCCTCGAAACCGGCGGCCGTGAAGGCGTAGGCCATTTCCACATGCGAGTTCACGCCCTGCTCGCGCAGGATCGCGACCTTGGGCCGCAACAAGTTGATGAACGGGGCGGCCACATCTTGCGTCGGGTCGAAGCTGAGCGCCACATGCATGCCGGGGTCGAGCGGCTGGCCGGCGGCAGCGTGTTCGGCGTCGGCACAGGCGGGGTTGTCGCGCTGCTGGCAGATCTTCCAGCTCACGCTGTCCCAGACCTGGTGCAGGTCTTCGAGGCGTGCGGTGAAGACTTCCTTGGTGTCACGCCAGACACTGAGTTCGCCCTGGCCCTTGGCGACGCTGGACGTTTGGGGGCGTGTCTTGCCCACGGTGTGGCTGTGCTTGGACAGGCCATGCTCGCGCAGCACCGCGATGACAGCGTCGCGCTCCTGGGTGCGCACCTGCAGCAGCACGCCCAGTTCTTCGTTGAACAGCGCCTTCAGCGTCAGTTCTTCGCGGCGCGCAGCCACCTGCTGGGCCCAGTTCTTGGCGTCGCCCGAATCCATGCGGCTGTCGCTCACGCCGTCGCCTTCGGTGACCAGCATGTCGACGTTGAGCGCCACACCCACGTGGCCGGCAAAGGCCATTTCGGCGGCAGCGGCCAGCAGGCCGCCGTCGCTGCGGTCGTGGTAGGCCAGGATCAGGCCCTTGGCGCGCAAAGCATTCACGGCGTCGACCAGCTTCACCAGATCCTGGGCGTCTTCCAGGTCAGGCACCACGTCGCCGCTGTGCTGACCGTTCTGGTTGAGTACCTGCTCCAGGATGGAGCCGCCCATGCGCTGACGGCCCCGGCCCAGGTCGATCAGCAGCAGGCTGGTGTCGGCCTCGCTGGCGTCCAGCTGGGGCGTGAGCGTGCCGCGCACATCGGCCACGCTGGCAAACGCACTGATGATCAGACTGACCGGCGAAGTCACCTTGCGGGTGCTGCCGCTGTCCTGCCACTGCGTGCGCATGGACAGGCTGTCCTTGCCCACCGGAATCGAGATGCCCAGCTGCGGGCACAGTGCCATGCCCACGGTTTTCACGGTCTCGTACAACGCGGCGTCTTCGCCGGGCTCGCCACAAGCGGCCATCCAGTTGGCGGAGAGCTTGACGCGCGGCAACTCGATCGGCGCGGCCAGCAGGTTGGTGATGGCTTCGGCCACCGCCATGCGCCCCGAGGCCGGTGCGTCGAGCGAGGCCAGCGGCGTGCGCTCACCCATGGCCATGGCTTCGCCGGCAAAGCCCTGGTAGTCGGCCTGGGTGACGGCCACGTCGGCCACCGGCACCTGCCAGGGACCGACCATCTGGTCACGGTGCGTGAGACCGCCCACGGCGCGGTCGCCGATGGTCACCAGAAACCGTTTAGAGGCCACCGTCGGGTGGCTCAGCACGCCAATGACCGCTTCCTGCAGCTTCACGCCGGTCAGCACGATGGGCACCGCCTGGCGCTGGACCGACTGCACATCGCGGTGCATCTTGGGCGGCTTGCCCAGCAGCACGTCCATGGGCATGTCGACGGGGCTTTCATTGCCCTTGTCTTCAAGCACCAACTGGCGCTCTTCGGTGGCCACGCCGACCACCGCAAACGGGCAGCGCTCGCGCTCGCAAAACGCCTGGAACTGTTCCAGCGATTCAGGGGCAATCGCCATCACATAGCGTTCCTGGCTTTCGTTGGACCAGATTTCCTTGGGCGCCAGGCCCGACTCTTCGAGCGGCACGGCGCGCAGGTCAAAGCGCGCGCCACGGCCGGCGTCGTTGGTCAGTTCAGGAAAAGCGTTGGACAAACCACCCGCCCCCACATCGTGGATGGCCAGGATGGGGTTGTTTTCGCCCTGCGCCCAGCAGTGGTTGATGACCTCTTGCGCCCGGCGTTCGATCTCGGGGTTGCCGCGCTGCACCGAGTCGAAGTCCAGATCGGCCGCATTGGTGCCGCTGGCCAGAGAACTGGCCGCACCACCGCCCATGCCGATGCGCATGCCGGGGCCACCCAGCTGGATCAGCAACGTGCCGGCGGGGAATTCGATCTTCTTCGTCTGGCCGGCGTCGATCTGGCCCAGACCGCCCGCGATCATGATGGGCTTGTGGTAACCGCGCTGCACGCCGTCGACCACCTGCTCGTACTCACGGAAGTAGCCGGTCAGGTTGGGACGGCCGAACTCGTTGTTGAAGGCGGCGCCGCCCAGCGGGCCATCGGTCATGATCTGCAGCGGGCTGGCCATGTGCTCGGGCTTGCCACCCGGCTGGTCGCTCAGACCGCCCCAGAGCCGGGACACGGTGAAGCCGGTCATGCCGGCCTTGGGCTTGGAGCCGCGGCCGGTGGCGCCCTCGTCGCGGATCTCGCCGCCCGCACCGGTGGAGGCGCCGGGGAACGGCGAAATCGCGGTCGGGTGGTTGTGGGTTTCCACCTTCATCAGCACGTGGTGCTGCGCCGGCTCCTTCACATATTGGGCACCCTGCGCGCCGGGACGGGCCACGAAACGCTCGATGCGGTGGCCTTCCATGACCGAGGCGTTGTCCGAATACGCCACCACCGTGTGCTGCGGGTGGGTCTGGTGGGTGTGGCGGATCATGCCGAACAGGCTTTTGTCCTGGGCCACGCCGTCGATGGTGAACTCGGCGTTGAAGATCTTGTGGCGGCAGTGTTCGCTGTTGGCCTGCGCGAACATCATCAGTTCCACGTCAGTGGGGTTGCGCCCCAGACCGTTGAAGGCCTTGACCAGGTAATCGATCTCGTCATCGGCCAGGGCCAGGCCCCAGTCCTTGTTGGCGGCTTCCAGCGCGGTGCGGCCGCCTTTCAGCACATCCACATGCGCCATGGGCGCAGCCTGCAGGGCGGTGAACAAGTTCTGCGCCTCGTCCCGGCCGGACAACGCCGACTCGGTCATGCGGTCGTGCAGCAGCGTGGCCACCTGGGCCAGTTCGGCAGTGCTCAGGGTCTTGGTGCCTCCAAGCAAACCCGTTTTGAGAACCAGGCGGTATTCGGTGATGCGTTCGATGCGCTTGATCGCCAGGCCGCAGTTGTGTGCGATGTCGGTCGCCTTGGAGGCCCAGGGCGACACCGTGCCCAGACGGGGGCTGACCACGATCACCGGAGCGTCGCTGGGGCCGGCATAGGGGTCGCCATAAGCGAGCAAGGCGGCCAGGGTCTTGTCCTGGTCGCCTTGCAGGGGAACATCGCTGGCCACCAGGTGCACAAACCGGGCGGCCAGACCCTGGATGTTCGGCGAAATTTGCGCCAGACGCGGCAGCAGTTGCTGGATACGGAAATCGCTGAGGGCGTTGCCGCCTTCGAAAAAGCTGATGTGCAGGGTCACGGGGTGGCCTTGATAAATAAAGGTACGGTAGGGATACCTGAAGCCGGGGCCGCTGACTGGGGCTGGCCGGCAAAGCGCGTATTTTACCCGTGCAAACCCTGAGGATGCGGGCCGAATGGGATAATCCTGCCCCATGACGATCACCATCAAAACCGCCGAAGACATCGAGGGCATGCGCGTCGCCTGCCGTCTGGCTTCGGAAGTCCTCGACTACATCGAACCCTTCATCAAGCCGGGGATCACCACCAACGAAATCGACAAGCTCTGCCACGACTACATGGTCGATGTGCAGCAATGCATTCCGGCCCCGCTGAACTACGCGCCAGGCGGCTACAAGCCCTACCCCAAGTCGATCTGCACCTCGATCAACCACCAGGTCTGCCACGGCATTCCCAATGACAAGCCGCTCAAGAAGGGCGACATCCTCAACGTGGACATCACCACCATCAAGGATGGCTGGCACGGTGACACCAGCCGCATGTTCGCGGTGGGCGACGCCTCGATCGCGGCCAAGCGCCTGTGCAAGATCACCTATGAAGCCATGTGGCACGGCATCCTGCAGGTCAAGCCCGGCAACCATCTGGGCGACATTGGCCACGCCATCCAGAAATTTGCTGAAGGCCAGGGTTTCTCGATCGTGCGCGAGTTCTGCGGCCACGGCATCGGCCAGGGCTTCCACGAAGAGCCGCAGGTGCTGCACTACGGCAAGCCCGGCACACTGACCGAGCTGGTGCCCGGCATGATCTTCACGATCGAGCCCATGATCAACGCCGGCAAGCGCGACATCAAGGAAATGGGCGACGGCTGGACCATCGTGACCAAAGACCATTCCCTGTCTGCGCAGTGGGAGCACACCGTGGTTGTGACCGACACCGGTTTCGAGGTGCTGACCCTGTCGGCCGGCAGCCCGCCCCTGCCCGCTTTTGTGACCGCCACCAAAACCTGAAGCCCACACCATGACCGAGATCGCCGCCTTGCGCGAAGCCTTTCGCCGCGACAAGGCGGCCTTGCTCGAAGCCCTGGCCAGCAGCGGCTCCAGCACCCGCCTGCTGCACCACGGGCTGCAAAAACTTGCCCATCTGGTGGACAGCCTGCTGGTCCAGCTCTGGCAGCGGGCCGGTTTTGCGCCCGAGCTGTGCCTGGTCGCGGTGGGCGGTTTTGGCCGGGGTGAACTGTTCCCGCACTCCGATGTGGACGTGCTGGTGCTGCTGCCCGACGGCCAGGCACCGGAAACCACCCCCGGACTGAAGGAACAGCTCGAAGCCTTCATTGGCAGTTGCTGGGACAGCGGCCTCGAGATCGGCTCGAGCGTGCGCACTGTCAGCGAATGCCTGGCCGAATCGGCCAAGGACATCACGGTGCAAACCTCGCTGCTGGAGTCGCGCCTGATCACCGGCCAGAGCGCACTGTTCCAGACCTTCCGCCAGCGCTACGACGCGGCCATGGACCCGCTGGCCTTCATGCAGGCCAAGGTGCTGGAACTGCGCCAGCGCCACACCAAGTTCGAGGACACCCCCTACGCGCTGGAGCCCAACTGCAAAGAGTCGCCCGGCGGCCTGCGCGACCTGCAGATCATTTTGTGGGTGGCACGCGCTGCCGGCCTGGGCGACAGCTGGGACGCCCTCGCCCGCACGGGCCTGGCCACTGCCCACGAGGCACGGCAGATCAAGCGCAACGAAGCCCTGCTCAGCCTGATCAGGGTGCGGCTGCACCTGATCGCCCGCCGGCGTGAAGACCGGCTGGTGTTCGATTTGCAAACCGCTGTGGCCGAGTCCTTTGGCCACCAGGCCGAGGTGACACCCGATGGCCGACTGAAGCTGCGTGCCAGCGAAAAGCTGATGCGCGACTACTACTGGGCGGCCAAGGCCGTGACCCAGCTCAACCAAGTGCTGCTGCAGGGCATCGAAGACCACCTGCGCAGCGAGCGCGGTGAACCGCCTGCCGAAGTGCGGGTGCTGAACGCGCATTTCCTCGAAAAAGGCGGTCTGCTCGAAGTGGTGAGCGACGATCTGTACACGCGGCACCCCGAAGCGATCCTGCAAACCTTCCTGCTGTACCAGCAGACGCCCAGCACCAAGGGGCTGTCGGCGCGCACCTTGCGCGCGCTCTACAACGCGCGCAGCCTCATGGACGGCCGTTTTCGTGCCGATCCGGTGAACCAGGCCACCTTCCTGCAAATCTTGCAGCAGCCGGCCGGCATCACGCATGCCATGCGGCTGATGAACCAGACTTCGGTGCTGGGGCGCTATTTGTGGGTGTTCCGCCGCATCGTGGGCCAGATGCAGCACGACCTGTTCCACGCCTACACGGTGGACCAGCACATCCTGATGGTGCTGCGCAACGTGCGGCGCTTCTTCATGGCCGAGCATGTGCACGAATACCCGTTCTGCTCGCAACTGGCCAGCGGCTGGGAGCAGCCCTGGATCCTGTATGCGGCCGCGCTGTTCCACGACATCGCCAAGGGCCGGGGCGGCGACCACTCCAAACTCGGCGCCAGGGAAGTGCAGCGCTTTTGCCGCCAGCACCACATCGGGCGGGACGATGCGCAGCTGATCGAGTTCCTGGTCAGCGAGCACCTGACCATGAGCCATGTGGCGCAAAAGGAAGACCTGAGCGACCCCGACGTCATCGCGCGCTTTGCCGCCCGCGTGGGCAACGAGCGCAACCTCACCGCGCTGTACCTGCTCACGGTGGCCGACATCCGGGGCACCAGCCCCAAGGTCTGGAACGCCTGGAAAGGCAAGCTGCTGGAAGACCTGTACAAGTCCACGCTGCGCATGCTGGGCGGCCGCGCGCCTGACGCCAACGCCCTGGTCGAATCGCGCAAGCGCGACGCCCTGGTGGAACTGGCCCGCCATGCCCAGCCACACGAAGGCCAGAAAGCCTTGTGGGATACGCTGGACGTGAGCTACTTCATGCGCCACGACGCTTCCGACATCGCCTGGCACGCACGGCAACTCTCGCGCGTGGTGGCCCGGGTGGGCGGGACCGAGCCCAAGACCACCGTGCGCGCCCGGCTCTCGCCGCTGGGTGAAGGCCTGCAGGTGCTGGTTTACACGCCCGACCAGCCGGACCTGTTCGCGCGCATTTGCGGCCACTTCGACCAGGCCGGATTCTCGATCCAGGACGCCAAGATCCACACCACCCGCACCGGCTGGGCGCTCGACACTTTCCAGATCGTCACGCCCGCCATGCCTGAGCACTACCGCGAACTGCTGTCGATGGTGGAGTCCGGCCTGACCCAGACCATCGACCAGCAAGGCCCCCTGCCCGCCCCCACACGCGGGCGCCTGTCGCGGCGGGTCAAGAGTTTCCCGGTGACGCCGCGCGTCACGCTCAAACCCGATGAAAAGGCCCAGAACTGGCTGCTGTCCGTCTCGGCCAGCGACCGCATCGGCCTGCTCTACAGCATCGCCCTGGTGCTGGCCAAGCACGGCATCAACCTGCAACTGGCCAAGATCAGCACGCTGGGCGAACGGGTGGAGGACACCTTCCTGGTCAGCGGCGCAGCGCTGCAGCAGAACAAGGCCCAGATCGAGATCGAGACCGAGCTGCTGGCGGCGCTGCAGCCGGTCTGAATCAGCCCTTGCGGCGCGGCGGCAGGCCGGTGTGCTGCGTCAGCAACTGGCCTTTGCGCGGCTGACCGGCGGGCGTTGTCGGCTTGCGCAGTGCGCCCTGCCCCGACTTGCCGGAAGCCGCAGCCTGGCTTTTCCCCGCCGGGGCCTGCGTGCTGTTGGTGCGGCGCGGGCTCTGGTAGCCGCCGTCGCCCAGCGGCTGCCAGCTCGGGATCAGGTGCTGTTTGCCGTTGCCGATCAGGTCGGCGCAGCCCATGGCTTTGAGGGCGTCACGCAGCAGCGGCCAGTTGTTCGGGTCGTGGTAGCGCAAGAAGGCCTTGTGCAGGCGGCGGCGCTTTTCGCCCTTGACGATGTCGACCTTCTCGCTGTCGTGCGTGATCTTGCGCAGCGGGTTGCGCTGCGTGTGGTACATGGCCGTGGCGGTGGCCATGGGGCTGGGGTAGAAGGTCTGCACCTGGTCGGCTCGGAAACCGTTCTTCTTGAGCCAGACAGCCAGGTTCATCATGTCTTCGTCGCTGGTGCCCGGATGCGCCGCGATGAAGTACGGGATCAAAAACTGCTTCTTGCCGACCTCTTCGCTGTACTTGTCGAACATGGTCTTGAAGCGGTCGTAGGTGCCGATGCCCGGCTTCATCATCTTGGACAGCGGGCCCTGCTCGGTGTGCTCGGGCGCGATCTTCAGATACCCGCCCACATGGTGCTGCACCAGCTCTTTCACGTATTCGGGCGACTGCACGGCCAGGTCGTAGCGCAGGCCGGAGCCGATCAGGATCTTCTTGATGCCCTTGAGCGCGCGGGCGCGGCGGTAGATCTTGATGAGCGGGCCGTGGTCGGTCGTCAGGTTCTGGCAAATGCCGGGGTAAACGCAGCTGGGCTTGCGGCAGGCGGCCTCGATCTCGGGGCTGCGGCAACCCAGCCGGTACATATTGGCGGTGGGCCCGCCCAGGTCAGACACCACGCCGGTGAAGCCCTTGACCTTGTCGCGGATCTCTTCCACCTCGCGGATGATCGAGTCCTCGGAACGGCTCTGGATGATGCGGCCCTCGTGCTCGGTGATCGAGCAGAAGGTGCAGCCGCCAAAACAGCCACGCATGATGTTGACACTGAAGCGGATCATTTCCCAGGCCGGGATCTTGGTCGCGCCCTCGTGGCTGCCGTTTTCGTCGGCGTAGCGCGGGTGCGGGCCACGCGCATACGGCAGGTCGAACACATGGTCCATCTCGGCCGTGGTGAGCGGGATGGGCGGCGGGTTGATCCACACGTCGCGTGCCGTCACGCCTTCGCCGTGTGCCTGCACCAGCGCCCGCGCGTTGCCAGGGTTGGTCTCCAGGTGCAGCACGCGGTTGGCATGGGCGTAGAGCACCGGGACGGACTTGACCTGCTCGTAACTGGGCAAACGCACCACGCTGCGCTCGCGCGGAGCCACTTTGAAGCTGCCTTTTCCACGCAACGCGGGGTTCGGTACAAACTGGATCGGTTGGCCATTCTGTGCATCGGCCGTCGCCTGGGCTTCGTCCTCGCGGGCGCAGCTTTGGCCCTGCGCCCTCGCCTGCTCACTGACCATCAGGTAGGGGTTGACGTGGGCATCCACATGGCCGGGCGTGTCCACCTCGGTGGAGTCGACCTCGAACCAGCCCTCAGGCGTTTCGCGCCGCACAAAAGCCGTGCCGCGCACATCGGTGATCTGCTGGATGGGCTCGCGCGCCGCCAGGCGGTGCGCCACTTCGACGATGGCGCGTTCGGCGTTGCCGTACAGCAGCAGGTCGCATTTGCTGTCCACCACAATGGAGCGGCGTACCTTGTCGCTCCAGTAGTCGTAATGGGCGATGCGGCGCAAGCTGCCTTCGATGCCGCCCAGCACGATGGGCACATCGGGAAAGGCCTCGCGGCAGCGCTGGCTGTAGACGATGGCCGCACGGTCGGGGCGTTTGCCCCCCACATCGCCGGGGGTGTAGGCGTCGTCACTGCGGATTTTGCGGTCCGCCGTGTAGCGGTTGATCATGGAATCCATGTTCCCCGCGGTCACGCCCCAGAACAGGTTGGGCTTGCCCAAGGCCTTGAAGGGGTCGGCGCTTTGCCAGTCGGGCTGGGCAATGATACCGACGCGAAACCCCTGGTTTTCCAGCATGCGGCCGATCACCGACATGCCAAAGCTGGGGTGGTCGACGTAGGCGTCGCCGGTCACCAGGATGATGTCGCAGCTGTCCCAGCCCAGTTGGGTCATTTCTTCGCGGCTCATCGGCAAAAACGGGGCCGTGCCGAAGCGGTGCGCCCAGAACTTGCGGTAGCTGGTCAGCGGCTTGGCGTTGCGCGGGAAGAAGGAAACGTCGGCGAAGGCGTTCATGGACAGGGTTTGGGGGATAACCCTGTAGTGTAGGCGCTTGGGGGTGGGCTTGGGTTCTGCCCGGGTATTGGCCTTTTATTTCTTGCGGTGGCCGGTCTGGCTGGGGTAGGCACCGACTTCCTCATGCTGCGGGTGCGCAGAAATCGTCAGCCGGCGCCCACCCCAGCCAGACCGGCTGTTGTGCCTCAAGGCGAGGGTTTCACAGGTCCTTTTGCGCGCGCTCGAGCAAGTCGGCAAACACCGTTTCATCCCCGATCTGCTGGGCTGCCAGCAAGGCCAGCTTCACCAGGAACAGTTCGCTCTTGTCCTGCCCCACCGCGTCGATGGCGGTGGCGAGCTGGTCATAGACGGTTTCAAGACCGCCGATGGAAAGTCCTTGGGTCGTGCTCATGCGGCAACTCCGGTAGTGGCTTGTTTCAGGGCGGCGTTTAGGCGGTGGGCGTCCAGCGTCATCCAGCGGGCGCACACATGCTGGTCGGGGCGCAGCAGGTAGGCACCGCCGTCGGTACGCACACCGTAGCGGGTGCGCACACGGCCGTCCGTGTCGGGCAGACAGATGTCGGCGCCTGGGGCGCAACCGCCGGGCCCGACCAGCAACACGCGCAGCTTCAGACCTTGGGCCTGCCAGTCCTTCACCGTGGCCTGCACATCGTCAGGCACACGGGTGCCGAACACCAGCAGGTCAAAGCCACCACCCAGGTGGTCAAGCAAAAAGTCGTCGGCCCCCAGGCACACGTTGGCCGGCGGCGCGCCGTGGGCCGGGCCGCTCTGGAACAAGGCGTTGTCGTCGCCCGCGCTGTTGAGTGACGAGCTTGTGTATTCATGGGGGCGCGAGGTGCGCCAGTGGTAGAGCGGGCGCACAAACGCCTCGGTCAGCGAGAGCGAGAGCACGGCGTCGCGCAGCAGCCTGAAGCCCCGGCTGGGCGGCGTCATGAAGCGGGTGCTTTTGCCGGCCTCGTCGATGATTTCGCGGGCCGCGCCCACGCGCTCTTGCGAATAGCTGGCCAGCAGGCTCTCCGGCGCCTGGCCACTGCACACCAGACCCAGACGCCAGCCCAAGGCCTGCGCATCCTGAAAGCCGGTGTTGGCCCCGCGCACGCCAAAGATCGGCAGCAGGTGCGCCGCATCGCCAATGAACAGGGTGCGGCCGGCGCGGTAGTCGGGCAGCGTGAGCGTGCGGGCCGAGTAGACCGAGCACCAGTCCATCTCCCAGGGCTTGCCGCCCTGGCCGATCAATGCCAGTTGGGCGTTGATGCGGGTCTTGAGCGATTCGGGCGCCAGCGCTTGCTCAGGCGTTTCGCCTTCGGGCAGCTGGTAGTCCACGCGCCAGATGTTCAAAGGCTCGCGGTGCATCAGCACGGTGTTGCGCGGGTTCCATTCGGGGTCGAAAAAGGCCAGGCGCTCGGTCGGCAGCGGCAGGTCGATGCGGATGTCGGCAATGACAAACTTGCCCTCGTAGGAAGCGCCCTCTAGCTTGAGGTCCAGCAGCGTGCGGATGCCCGAGCGCGCGCCGTCGGCCGCCACCAGCCATTCGGCCTCCAGCGTGTAGGGGCCTTCGGGCGTGTCCACCTCGACCACCGCGTGGCCTTCGTGTTGTACCAGGCCCGTCACGCGGTTGCCCCAGCGCAGCTCGACCAGCGGGTGGGCTTCGCAGGCATCGACAAGGAACTCCTCCAGGTACTGCTGCTGCAGGTTGATCATGGGCCAGAAGCGGTCGTTGTCGTCGTGCGGCGCTTCCATGCGGAACACGCGCTGGCCCCGGTAGAACGAATTGCCAAAGCGCCACGGCAGGCCATGTTGCGTGACGCGGTTAGCCACCCCGACCTGCTGCAGGATCTCCATCGAGCGGCGGGTGAACACGATGGCGCGGCTGCCCTCGCTGACTTGCAATTCTGATTCGAGCAGAACGCAGGGCACGCCGTGGCGGGCCAACTCGAGCGCCGCCGTCATGCCCACCGGGCCGCCGCCCGCGATCACCACGCGGTGGCGTGGCTGCGGGCCATGCTGCGAGGCCAACCAAGGCTGGTGGACCTGGTAGTCGTAATAAATCGAACGGCGCGGTTCGGTGGTGGGCTGGTGCACACGGGTCTCCTGATCGGTTGAGGCTGCTGCGCAAGTGTAGGCAGACGCGGTGCATGGCAGCGTCCCCAAAGGGGGACAACCCACCTCAAGTCTGCGAGGCCATCAACCAGGCCACCAGGGCCTTGTGTCCTGGCACCCCCAGCTTGCGGTACAGGCGCTTGGTGTAGGTCTGTGCGCTGGCAGGGGTCAGGCCCAGACGCTCGGCCAGTTGGGCCGTGGACAGGCCTTGCAACAGGCCACGCACAACGTCCTCGTCGCGCGCTGTCAATGCAGGGCCACGCTGTGCCAGTCGGTCCAGCATCAGCGCCATCAGGTCGGTACTGAGCACCTGGCCGGTGTGGTGCAAACGCACGGCCTGCACGATCAGCGGTGCCAAGGCCTCGACCGTGGCGATGTCAGCTGCGCTGAACAGGCCGTGCTCCTGCCCCCGGTACAGGTTGACAGAAATCCAGCGCCGGCCTTCGTGCAGGGACAAAATCGCCAGCCGTTCGGCCACCTGGGGCAGTTCATAGCAAATCTGGCGGTAGTCCGGATGCTGCACTTCGGTGGCGGCCTGGCGGTGCAGCACGATGTGGGGGCGCTGCGGCGGCGCCTGGCGGGCCGCGGCTTCATGGGCTTGCATGGCCTGCTGCGCGCCGTCGAGTCGGTAAAAACGCTGCACATAGGCTTGCGAAATGTCGGGCAGCTCGCGGGTGCGCGAGCGGTCGCCCACCGCCACTGTGCGCGGCCGCCCGCTCCCCTCAAACGAAAAAATGGTGCATTGCGCCAGCGGCACCCAGGGCCCCAGCAAGCGCAGCACCGCCTCGGCCACGGCATGGCGATCCGACAGGCCGAGTTTTCGAGCAAGGTGCTCACCTGCGTGGCAGGCAGGTCCAGCGTGTGCACCCCTGACGGCGGGCACACCCAGAAAGCACTGGCGATCACGGCGGAAGGCGGGACGGACATGCCCGGATGGTAGCGGCGTCTGGCGCCCCCCTTCACGGTTAGGCACCTCAACCTGACTGGCCAGCCTGGCCGGCGCTCGCGCACAGGAGCGCACCGACATTTACAAACCGTTTCCTGCCGCACCCAAAAATTCGTGCGCAACTCGATAAAGTTGACAAACTTGCCAACAATCGGTGTCATGCAACGCGATGGACCGTGAATGCCCCGTGTCCGCAGGGCATTCGATCCGTCGCCTGTCACAAGGAGAAAACCATGAAACGCCTGCAACGCATTCTTGCCATCGTGCTCAGTGTGAGCCTCATCCATCTGTCCCTGGTTCAGTCGGTCCACGCCGGCCTGGTGTCCACCGAACAGGTGGCGCGCCTGGCCAATGCGCAAGAGGCCGGATCCGGGCATGCGCGTCTGACGTCAGCGCTGTCCCGTGCGGATGTGCGCGCCGCCATGGAGCGCCAGGGGGTCGATCCTGAATTGGCCATCGAACGTGTCGCGGCACTGACCGACGACGAAGCAGGCCAACTCGCCGAAAAAATCAACAGCGCACCAGCGGGCGGCATCATCGGCGCGCTGCTGCTGGTGTTCTTTGTCCTGCTGGTCACGGACATCCTGGGTCTGACCAAGGTGTTTCCCTTCACCCGCTCGACACGCTCGGCCCGCTGACCCCGTCATGCCGCTGACTGGCATGTGCGCTGCGTCGCGACGCAGGGCAGGCTCGCTCCTCGCCTGCGTCTTTGCACTGCTCCTGGTGGCAGGCTGTGCCAGCCCGGGACATGCGCCATCGGCCTATCCGGCCGATCTGCCTGTCCGGGTGGAGCTGGTCGACACCCCATTCTTCCCAGATGACAGCCATTTCTGTGGTCCTGCAGCCCTGGCCACCAGCCTGTCAGCGGCAGGGCTGCCGACCCAGCCAGAGGCGCTGATCGGGCAGGTATTCCTGCCGGGCCGCCAGGGGTCCTTGCAGATCGAGATGCTCTCGGGGGCGCGCCGCCAGGGCGCGGTCGCGACGGTGATTCCAGGCTCGACGCAAGCGCTTTTTCGTGAAATCGCCGCTGGCCATCCGGTGGTGGTTCTGCAAAACCTCGGGCTGTCGTGGGCCCCCTCCTGGCACTACGCGGTGGCCGTCGGGTACGACACCGAAGCCGAAACGTTGCTGCTGCGCTCCGGGCCCATGGAGCGCCAAGAACTCAGCCTGCGCACGTTCATGTACACCTGGGACCGCAGCGAGCGCTGGGCCTTTGTCGCCACACGCCCGGGGCAGTTGCCCGTGACGGCGACGCAGGCTGAAACGGTCCGGGCACTCGTTGCCTTTGAGCGCAGCGCGCCCGCTTCGGCCGCGGCGCAAGCCTACCGGGCGGGTCTTGAGCGCTGGCCCCATCACCCCACCCTGGCCATGGGTGTCGGTAACGCCCTGTACGCCGCCGGCGACAAGGACGGCGCGCAGGCCCTGTTTCGCCAGGTGATCGCGGAGCATGGCCTGGCCGCAGCGTACAACAACCTGGCGCGTCTGGTGCTCGAGCGCGGACAGGTCGCCGAAGCCCGCGCGTTGGCGCAGCGCGGCTTGACCGTCGCCGGTCCGCTGCGCGAGACCCTGGCTGAAACACTTCGGGCCATAGACGGCGCGCGCCCTGCAACCAAGTAATTCGTTCCAAGTCCATCCTGCAAGGCAGACACCGCAACACCCCTGACGTCTGCCCGATGCGGCAGCACGGCCACTTTCGCTCGGTTATTCTCGGCGCATGCCCTTCTCGCTCGCCGCCCCTGCCCACCACGAGCTGATCATCAAGAAAAGCCGCTTCATTGCCTGCGTCGAGCCGGTGTCGGGGCGCGACGAGGCCCAGGCCCGTGTGGCGCAACTCAAGGCACAGCATCCGGACGCACGGCATGTGTGCTGGGCCTTGTTGGCTGGCGGACAGTCGGCGGCCAATGACGATGGCGAGCCCGGTGGCACCGCCGGCCGCCCCATGCTCGATGTGCTGCGCCACCAGGACCTGCAGGGTGTGCTGGCCACCGTGGTACGTTACTTTGGCGGCATCAAGCTGGGCGCCGGTGGGCTGGTGCGGGCCTACACCGACGCCGTGGCCCAAGCCCTCTTGGGTGCCGAAAAGATCCCGGTGGTCAAGCGCGCGCAGCTGGCATGCAGCGTGCCCTACGCGCTCGAAGGGCTGGTGCGCCGCGAGCTCGATCTGGTCCAGGCGGAGTTGCTCCATGTGACACACGGCAGCGTGGTCACCTTGCAGTTCGCCCTGCCCGAGCCGCAGGCCCGGGCCTTGGTGCAGCGCCTGAGCGACAGCGGGCGCGGACAACTGGTGTGGCTGGACGCGGATAATCTGGCCCATGCCTGAGCCAGAGCCACCGAACCAGCCCCGGTCCAAGACCGACCTTTTTGTGTCCTTCACCATCCTGGCTTTGCAAGGTTTTGGTGGTGTGTTGGCTGTGGTGCAGCGCGAGCTGGTAGAGAAAAAACGCTGGCTCACGCGCGAACAATTCATCGAGGAATGGGCCGTTGCGCAGATCATGCCCGGACCGAATGTGGTCAACCTCTCACTCATGATCGGTGGGCGCTACTTTGGACTGCCTGGTGCACTGGCTGGTCTGGCCGGCATGCTTACCGCCCCTCTGCTCGTCGCCCTGCTGCTGGCCACCGCCTTTGGCACGGTGTCGGATGCCCCTTGGGCCCAAGGGGCACTGCGCGGCATGGGTGCGGTGTCCGCGGGGCTGATCGCGGGCACCGGCATCAAACTGATCTCCGCTCTCCAAGCCAACCCCATGCGCATGCCCGTGTGCATCGCACTGGCCGCCTTGAGCTTTGTGGGCGTGGCTTTGCTGCGCTGGCCACTGGCCTGGGTGCTGCTGGGCACCGGGCTGCTCGGTTGCGGGTGGGCCTGGCTGCAACTGACGCGGCAGATTGCTCAGACGGGAGATGCCGCATGAGCCCCGTGCTGCACCTGTCCCCTGCCGACTGGCTGAACATGTTCCAGCATTTCGCCTCGCTGTCGCTGCTGGCCGTGGGCGGCGCCATCACCACCGCGCCCGACATGCACCGCTACCTGGTGGACGAAACCCACTGGCTGAGCGACACGCAGTTCACCTCGTCCATCGCGTTGGCGCAAGCCGCACCCGGCCCCAATATTTTGTTTGTGGCCCTCATGGGTTGGAACGTGGGCATGAATGCCGGGCTAGGCCAGGGCGGCGGCTGGGCCAGTGCAGGCCTGGCGGCGGTCGGTGTGCTGGTGGCGATGCTGGGCATCATGCTGCCGTCTTCGGTGCTGACCTACACCGCCACACGCTGGGCGCACCAGCACCGCGAGAAAATCGGCATCCGCGCCTTCAAGGCGGGCATGGCGCCCATCGTGATCGCGCTGCTGCTGGCCACCGCCTGGCTGCTCACGGCCTCGCACAACCAGCCCGCACGCGACTGGCCGCTTTATGCGCTCACGGGTGCGACCCTGCTGCTGGTGTGGCGCACCAAGGTCCACATGCTGTGGCTCATTGGCGCCGGGGCTGTGCTGGGGGCTTGGGGCTGGGTTTAAGCCGCCCCCTGAGCAGCAGCCTGCAAAGCTTCAAAGCCTGCGAGCAGCCTAAGGGTATCAGCCGCGCTGGCGTAGCGCTTCGTAGAGACACACGCCACTGGCCACCGACACATTCAGGCTTTCGACCGCCCCCTTCATCGGGATGTTGACCAGTTCGTCACAGGTCTTGCGCGTGAGCTGGCGCATGCCAGGGCCTTCTGCCCCAAGCACCAGGGCCGTGGGCCCCTTCAGGTCCACCTGGTAGACCGTCTTGTCCGCATCGCCGCTGGTGCCGATCACCCAAATGTTGCGCTCCTTGAGCTCGTTCAGCGTGCGGGCCAGGTTGGTGACCATGAAATACGGCACCGTTTCAGACGCACCACTGGCCACCTTGGCCACCGTGGCATTCAGCCCGGCGGCGTGGTCCTTGGGGGCGATCACGGCATGCGCGCCAGCACCATCGGCCACGCGCAGACAAGCACCCAGGTTGTGCGGATCGGTCACCCCGTCGAGCACCAGCAACAACGGCGGCTCCTTCAGGCTGTCGAGCAGGTCGTCCAGCGAATGGGCCTGCTCCATGGGCTTGACCAGCGCGGCCACACCCTGGTGGCCGTGGCTGCCGGCCAGCTTGGCTAGGCGCAGCCCATCGGCCTCGATCAGGCGCACGCCGGCCTCTTTGGCCCGATCGATGAACTGGCGCATGCGGGCATCGCGGCGCGTGGTCTCGAAATAAACCTCGACGATGGATTCGGGCGCGACTTTCAGGCGCACGCCCACGGCATGAAAGCCGAACAGCACTTTGGGAGAAGACATCGCCCGATTATCCCTGCTCGTGCGCTTGCTCCAGCAAACGCCCGGCATCGATGCTCAGGCAACGCTCGCAGCGTGCGGCCAGTTGGCGGTCGTGGGTGACCAGCACCAGGGTCGTTCCCTGCTCGCGGTTGAGCGCAAACATCAGGTCCATGATGGCCTGGCCCGTGGCATGGTCCAGACTGCCCGTGGGCTCGTCGGCCAGCAGCAGCTCAGGCTGGACCACAAAGGCCCGCGCCAGCGCCACCCTTTGTTGTTCGCCCCCCGACAGCACCTTGGGCCGGTGTTGCAGCCGCTCGCCCAGACCCACCCGTTGCAGCATGGCCGTGGCCTGCACACGGGCGTTGGGCATGCCCAGCAGCTCCATGGGCAGCATCACGTTTTCCAGAGCGCTCAGGTTGGGCAGCAATTGGAAACTCTGAAACACAAAACCCACGTGCCGCGCCCGCAAGGCGGCGCGCTGGTCTTCGTCCAGCGCAAACAGATCTTGTCCGGCCAGATGCACGCTGCCAGCGGTGGGCGTGTCCAGACCGGCCAGGATGCCCAGCAAGGTGCTTTTGCCCGAGCCGGACGCGCCGACAATGGCAGCGGTCTGCCCGGCCTCAAGTGTGAATGAGATATCGCGCAAAATGGCGAGCTTGCCGCTCGGATCCTGCACCTCTTTGCACAGATCTCGAACGGACAAAATGGAATCAGGCATGACATCTCCCTTGTTCAACCGTCGCCACTTTAACGCGAGCGCACTGGCCCTGGCCGCGTCCGGCTTTGTGCCGCATGCGCACGCGGCCCGCCAGGAGCACAAGATTTTGGTGCTCGGCGACTCCTTGAGCGCCGAGTACGGCCTGCCACGCGGCAGCGGCTGGGTGGCCCTGCTGCAAAAGCAGTTGCAGCAAAGCCAGGCGGGCGCGGTGGTGGTCAACGCCAGCATCAGCGGCGAAACCACCTCGGGCGGGCGCACACGGCTGCCGGCCCTGCTGCAACAGCACCAGCCCAGCCATGTGGTGATCGAATTGGGCGGCAACGATGCCTTGCGAGGCTTGTCGCTGGCCATGACGGCCGACAACCTGGAGGCCATGGCCCGCGCCGCGCAGGCCAGCGGCGCCCGCGTGTTGCTGCTGGGCATGCAAATGCCACCCAACTACGGGGCCGATCTCACGCGCCAGTTTGCGGCGCTCTACCCTGCCACGGCCCGCAAGACCGGGGCATCATTGGTGCCCTTTTTCCTCAAAGGCGTGGGCGACGACGGCGATCCGCTGCGCTGGTTCCAGAACGACCGCATCCATCCCAACGAGGCCGCCCAACCGCGCATGCTGGCCAACGTCTGGTCTGAACTGAAGAAACAACTGAAATGAGCGTCCACATCATCACGGCCGACGAGGCCATGGCCCGTTACGACACCTTCGACGCGGTCATTGATGCCCGCTCGGAAGGCGAATACGCAGAAGACCACCTGCCCGGCGCCCACAACTGGCCCTCGCTCAACAACGAGGAGCGCATTCAGGTGGGCACGCTGTACAAACAGGTCAGCCCCTTCGAAGCTCAAAAGATTGGTGCCGCGCTGGTGGCAGCCAATGTCTCGCGTCACATCCTGGCCCATGTGCTGGACAAGCCCAAACACTGGCAGCCACTGATCTACTGCTGGCGCGGCGGCAAGCGCAGCAATTCGCTGGCACTCATCCTGGGGCAGATCGGCTTCAAGGTGCATCTGATCGAAGGCGGCTACAAAGCCTTTCGCAAAGCCGTGGTCGATGACACGCCGCGGCGTGTCGCGCCTTTGCAGTTCAGGGTGCTGTGCGGTCCCACCGGCTCTGGCAAAACCCGGCTGCTGCAGGCGCTGGCGGCTCAAGGCGCACAGGTGCTTGACCTCGAAGCCATCGCCAGCCACCGCGCCTCGGTGCTGGGCGTGATCCCAGGCCAGCCCCAACCCACGCAAAAGGCGTTCGAGACCCTGCTGTGGGACGCACTTCGCCGCTTTGATCCGGCTCGCCCGGTGTTTGTCGAGGCCGAAAGCAAAAAGGTCGGCAACGTCACCGTCCCCACCAGCCTGATGGACGCCATGCGCGCCAGCCCCTGCGTGCGCCTTGAGCTGTCACTGGCCGACCGTGTGCAGTTGCTGATGGAGGACTACGACTACTTTGTGAAGGACGCTGACTTCTTTTGCGAACGCCTGGAACGCCTGGCCGACCTCAAAGGACGCGCCTTGGTGGATGACTGGAAAACCCGTGTGCATGCCGGGCAGACCGCCGAAGTGGTGGCCGAACTGCTGGAAAAGCACTACGACCCCGGCTACGAGACCTCCACCGCGCGCAATTTCAGCCACTACGCGAAAGCGCAGTCCCTGGCACTTTCCGGCCCCGGCATGGACGCCATGGCACAGGCCGCCGCCGCATTGCTGCACCGGCCTGACTGAGGGCCGATCCGCTCAGCCCTGTGCCGGCTCCTGGTCAGACCAGGCGACTGTGCCCCGGTAGGCATGCCAGCTGGCATGCCCCAGCCATGGCCCCACCACCAGCAGGCCCAAAGACCAGGGCCCCAGGAAACACAGCACCACCAGCGTGCTCAAGATCAGGCCCCACAGAAGCATGACGGCCAGCTCGCCCAGAAACACGCGGATGCTGGTGATGCCCGCGCTGATGGCATCGGTGTCGCGGTCCAGGATCATGGGAATGGACACCGCCGAAATGGCGTAGACCAGCGTGGCGAAGATCCCGCCCACGAACAGGTAGACGGCAACGAAGTCGATGTTTTCGGGGTTGAAAATGGCCTCAACCACCCCGGTGGTGGATGGCATGCCTGTGTTGAAAAACACAGCGAACACCACCAGCGATGCCCTGCCCCACAACAACTCCAACACCAACAGCACCAGCACCAGCATGGACATGCTCTTGATGTGGCCGTCCCAGCAAGTGAGCGAAGCTGCCAGGTCAGGCGGCAGGCCTTGTTCACGGCGGCGGCTGACCTCGTACAGGCCCATGGCCAAAAACGGGCCGATCAACAGGCAGCCCGAGACCATGGACAGGGTGTACTCCGGGCTGCGGCGAAACACCGCCGCCAAGACCAGCGCCATGGCCCAAAACGCCACGCCGTAAAACAGGGCAATGCCGGGGCTGGCCCGCAGATCCTGGAAACCCAGCACCAGCCAGCGCAGCGGCGCCGACAGTGGCAAGAGTTTCAGTTGGGCCTTGGGGCCTTCGGGCGGCGGCGGCACATAGGGCTGCGCCATGACGGGCAGCTCGACATCGGACTCGGGGGTGGGAGAAGGCATGGACGGGAGGGTACTGCAACAACGCCGCCAGCCTAAACCGCCCGCCCCCATTTGCACACTCAGGAAAACACCGAGCCTGGGAAAATGTGCCCGTGGTGTTCAGGCTGGCAGATGCTGGCGCATCGCCTGCGCCAGATCCTGCACCAGCGCCTCGGCCGACTCCAGCCCCACCGAGAAACGCACCAGGTGGCCGTTGTGAAGATGCGGGTGTTCGCGCGTGCGCATGCCAGCCAACGCATAAGGCACGACCAGGCTGACCGGCCCGCCCCAGCTGTAGCCCAGGCGAAACAGTTTCAAGCCATCGCAAAAGGCATCGACCTGGCCCTGGGTGTAGCGGCCATCCAGCACCACGCTGAACAAGCCCGCTGCCAGCCCCGCACCGCCCTGCGGCGCGCACAGCGCCTGCCAGTGGGCATGTCCGGGGGCCCCGGCAAACGCGGGGTGCAGCAATTGCACGCACTGGGGCTGCTGCTGCCACCAGCCAGCCAAGGCCCGGCCGGTCTGGTCTTGCGCCGCATAACGCAAGCCCATGCTGGGCAGCGAACGCAACACCGTTTCTACATCGTTGGCTCCAACGCCCAGGCCCAGCCGCATGTGACACAGCTTGATCTTCAGGTGCAGCGCATCGTCACGTGTGACGATGCTGCCCATCAGCACATCCCCGCCGCCGCTGGGGTATTTGGTCAGGGCATGCACGCTGATGTCCACGCCCAGCGATCCTGGCCCGCCTTTGCTATCGCCCAGCAAATCAAACGGCTGGAAAGCCAGGCCCGCGCCCCAGGTGTTGTCCAGAGCGCAGAGCACACCCCGGGCTTTGCACAGTCGCACCAGCGCGATCAGGTCAGGGAATTCCATGGTCACCGAGCCAGGGGCTTCCAGCCAGACCAGGCGGGTGCGTTCGCTGAGCAGCCCCGCCAGATCGGCCGGGTTCATCGGGTCGTAATACCGGTGCGTGATGCCCCAGTGCCGCAGTTCGCCTTCGGCCAGGGTCTTGTTGGGGCCATAGGCGTTGTCGGGGATCATCACCTCGTCACCCGCCTTGAGCAGCGCCAGTGCGGTGTTGGCGATGGCGGCAAGCCCGCTGGGCACCAGCACGCACTGCCGGCCCCCTTCGAGGGCGCACAGCCGCTCCTCGAGCAGGTAGGTGGTGGGCGTGCCGTGCAGGCCGTAGGTGTAGGCGGACTTGTTCTTCCACTCGCGCGAGCGCATGGCGGCCACGCTGGGAAAGTACACGGTGGAAGCCTTGAACACCCCCGGCTGCGGCGCCTCGAAGTCGGGCGGTGGCGTGTAGGGGTGGTGGATCAGGTGGGTGGTGTCGGGGCTGTCTGGCTGCATGGCTTGCATGCTAACGGTGAATGTCTTCGTTGGTGCAAAGATGCTTGGAGGTCTTGGGTGCGGGACGAGGGGGACCCTGACGGGCCTCGACGCCGCTTCGCGCCTGAAGTCGGCCCATCAGGGTCCCCCTCATCCCGCCGCGAGCGTTCGGTTCTTTTGCCCCAGAGCCTGCACTCCGCTGCCGTTCGCAGATCGCTTGGGTGTGTACCGGGCTGGCGACTTCAGGCGCACAGCGGCGTCGAGCCGGCCCGGTACACACCCAAGCGATCCCCCACACCATCCCCAGTAACACCCCGAAAACAAAAATGCCCGGCACACAGGCCGGGCATTGCACAAAGCAGAAGGAAAGATCAGATCTTCCACTTCTCCATCAGCTTGGCGGGACGCATGTTGTCATACGGCTCGAAGGGCTGGTGGATCCAGGGGTTGGTCGGCAGGAAATCCACCGAGTAGTCGGGCTGGAAGGTCGACACGCCCTTGGTCCAGATCACAGCCGAACGCAGTTCGGTGATGGGAGCGTAGTTGTTCTTGAGCTGGTCCACAACCGCTTTGAGCGTGTGGCCGGTGTCGGCCAGGTCGTCGACCAGCAGCACCTTGCCAGCGATCTCGCCCTTGGGGGTGGTGATGTAGCGGGCGATGTCCAGGTGGCCCTGCACCGTGCCGGCTTCGGCGCGGTAAGAGCTGGTGGACATGATGGCCAGCGGCTTGTCAAAAATGCGCGACAGGATGTCACCCGGGCGCATGCCACCACGGGCCAGGCACAGGATGGTGTCGAATTCCCAGCCGGACTGGTGGATCTTGAGCGCGAGCTTTTCGATGAGGTTGTGGTACTCGTCGTAGCTCACATACAGGTGCTTGCCGTCTTCGGTCAACATGTGGTTTCTCCAGTAAACAGTTCGGATAGAAAAATCAGGGCAGGAAGGGGTGGTGCATCAGCACCGTGTGGTCGCGGTCCGGGCTGGTCGACACCATGTGGATCGGCACACCGGTCACCTGTTCGATGCGCTGCAGGTACAGGCGGGCATTGGTCGGCAGCTTGTCGAACTGGGTCACGCCCACGGTCGAGTCGCTCCAGCCTTCGATGGTTTCGTAAATCGGTGTGCAACGGGCAATCTCGTCGGCGCCCATCGGCAAAATGTCGATGGTTTCGCCATCGAGCTGGTAGCCGGTGCACAGCAGGAGTTCTTTCAAGCCATCGAGCACGTCGAGCTTGGTGATGCACAAGCCACTCAGGCCATTGACCTGGGCGCTGCGCTTGAGCAGCGCGGCGTCAAACCAACCGCAGCGGCGGGCACGGCCGGTGGTGGTGCCCTTCTCGGCGCCCACGGTGGCCATGTGCCAGCCGGGCGTGCCTTCTTTTTCCCATTCGAGTTCGGTCGGGAACGGACCACCACCCACGCGGGTGCAATACGCCTTGGTGATGCCCAGCACATAGTGCAGCATGCCCGGGCCCACACCAGAACCGGCGGCAGCGTTGCCGGCCACGCAGTTGCTGGAGGTCACGAACGGGTAGGTGCCGTGGTCCACGTCGAGCAGCGTGCCCTGCGCGCCTTCGAACAGCAGGTTGGCGCCGGCCTTGTGGGCTTCGTTCAGCTC
>JACCDU010417321.1_pt1 | contig 22817 bp, 18 predicted proteins | sample 7446081 | NCBI WGS metagenome assembly JACCDU01 (sample SAMN15323447, study PRJNA562643) | freshwater metagenome | isolation source: river surface water | place: USA:Blue River Watershed | collected 2017-08-17
GACGCAGTATGATGGTATCAACCAAAGAAGAGGCACAAAAGTTGCTAGACATCATGGCTATTAGTAACAGCAAGATGATCAAGAAGGGCGATATCATGGATATTAAAGTTAAAGATCTTCTAACATGGCACTCACATTGGCTTAAGAAAGGAAATGTAACTCTTTACAAGTCATCTGGTGTATCATATGCCGAGAAGAAAGTGAGTATTGACCCCTATCTACTTGGTTACTGGCTTGGTGATGGGCATTCTCGTGGTCCAATGATCACTACGATGGACACTGAAGTAATTGACTCGTTAAGTGAGTTAATTCCTGCCTCATGTACTATTAAGCCTGTTGAAGACGCTGGTAGAGCCAAGGTGTATCGTATTGGAGGTCCTGGTAAGAAGAAACCGAATCCGATGTTGGATTCTCTACGCGCATATGATTTGATTCAGAACAAGCACATTCCAAATGTGTTTAAACAAGGATCAACTGATCAACGTCTTGCTCTATTGGCTGGCATTATTGATTCAGATGGGCATTTTCAGAAGAATTGCCAACAATATGAGCTCACTTTGAAAAACGAACGACTATTTGATGATGTGATAGAACTTGTTCGTTCTCTAGGATTTGCCGCCTATAAGCACGAAGTAAAGAAATCATGCACAAATGGAAAGAATGGCCCTGTTGAAGGCACTTACTTCCGGATGAACATATATGGAAGTGATCTAGCTCGCATTCCATGCAAGGTTCTGCGTAAGCAAGCACCACTATTTGCAAGTGCAAAGGCACATTTGACTGATTCGTTCTCGATTGAACCGATTGGACAAGGAAACTACTATGGATTTGAATTAGATGGTAACCATCGCTACCTTGATGGAGACTTCTATGTTCACCATAATTCTAACGGAAAGACAGTATTGATGGAGCTCTTCAAACGTACTCTAGGAGAACTCTACGTGCGTAAGATGCCACTAAGTTTCATCACTGAACAGAATCGTACAAGCTCTGCCAGTGCGGATCCTGCAATTATGGAACTAAAGAATGCTCGTCTTGTGTATTACTCTGAAAGTGATCGCAATGAGAAAGTGAATGTTGCTAAGGTAAAGGAGATTACTGGCGGAGAAACCCTTTCTGGGCGCCACTTATTCAAGGAGCAGGAGAACTTCAATGCTAACTGCAACCATATCGTCACTACCAATCATCGATTTGTGATCGAAACTACGGAACATGCTGTGTGGCGTCGATTCATGTCATACAAGTTTAAGATCTGTTTCAAGAATGAATGCAACCCGAACGATCCTCTGGAGCGCCCTCGCGACCCTGCTCTAATCGATAAGATTAAAAGCGACAAGCGATACCAAGAGGCATTCCTCTCGATCTTGATTCATTATCGTTCAAAGTTGTATTCGCAATACGAAGGCCAGATCCTCAAGGTGCCTCATCCGACCATCATCAGGGAGACTGACCAGTATCGCCAGGAGGAGGATGTGTATCAGCGTTACATTATGAATAATGTGTACTACTCTGAAGGTACTGTCTATGCACTAGAACATCTGGTGAACAATTTTCGAGAGTTCTATCGTCTGGAAGGATCTGGCTCGTACACGGGCAAGACCGCCGATACGATCCATATCTTCCGCAACTCGCTATTACAGCCTTACTGCAAGGATGATAATGGTAAGCACGTGCTAGTGAATTTTAGAAGCTTTAGTGTCTCTGAGGGTATCCCCTCTAGCGGCATTACCTTTGCGGCTTGGCAGAAGGGGATGAAGGTCAGGAAGGGGAAAGCGCAGCACTCTGGAGAGCAGTAGAGAGTGACAGCAGCCTCGTCTGCATACTTTTTTTGTGATAAATCTTTGTCTAATCGCTTTATGATTATCTTAGAGTAGCAATTATGATTTAGAAATGATGAATTCTTGTATCAATCGAGCATCTGGTTTAAACGTAAAATTGACGATGATAATCATAATTATAGTCTCAACACATTAGGACTTACTTATGATGTACTTTCGCGAGTTAGAAAGCTTTGATTGGGATTCTCTTTGTAGACGTAGGAACAAGCTCTCTGAAGCCTTTATCCGCGAGTTTGCTGATTATGTGAACTGGACTTTGGTCTGCACGCACCAGAGACTTTCGGAAAAGTTCATCCGCGAGTTTGCCCACCGCGTGAAATGGAATCAAATTTGTATGAATCAGACACTGTCTGAAAGCTTCATGCGCGAGTTTGCAGACAAGTTGTATTGGAATGGAATTGCTTATCATCAGACTCTTTCCGAAAGCTTTATTCGAGAGTTTTCTGATCAATTCGACTGGAACTTCTTGTGCGAATACAATACCCCTTCTCCACTCTTATTAAAAGAATTTGCAGATCGGATCAACTGGGGCACTGTCAGTTGGCCGTCTAAAACTACAGTAACTGAAAAGCGGAGCCGTATACCCGATCCTGAAGCTCTTGATAGAGTAGCCGAGAATCTCGTGACGCCTGAACAAATGGTCGATGATGTTCTCGTGTCTTTGACCAAGCGACTTCGTTTTCAGTAGTCCGCTTAGGGCTTGGAACTAAAAACGATTTCTATTTACATTTCAGTGACGAGAAGCAATATTTTGTATCTTTTTTTGAGGTTAAAATAGCAACGTTTGTCTATTATAAAACGATCCCACTTAAACAAGACAATAGTCATGGCTCAGAACAATATGCCCACCGTCAACCCAAAGGTTGTTGCGAATGTATTCCGCGTTTATGAAAACAGCCTAGTGAAGCACGATGACTTTATGCTTGGATGGCGCGCCTGGAGTTTTCATATGACACAGAAAGGAGCCCCTAGCTCATATGTGGAATGTGACAACATTGAACTGATTGAAACCATGAAATCCAAGGGAGCTTCCCTACGTCATGCATCTGTAGCTGAATGGAAGAATATTCGTCGCTGGTTAATGACTGGAATCATCAATGTCAATCCCAGAATGGGAGATATACATACCAGGTATCGTTATCTGTTCAAGCATGTTGCATTTGTGCTCATTGATTGTTGCTTTGCGGTTAAGTATCAACTTAATTCGTATGGGCTGCGCCAATTGTTAATCAAGATGTTCAGGAAGACAGGAACAAAAGAAGTTCCATCATATTTCATCATCTTAGATAATGGAATTGGGCGATCTGAATTCAATCATAAGCTGAATCAGAATGACCGAGAACAATATCGCGATACACAATCAGGAATCATAGCATATCAACGCTATCAACCAACAATCCAGCATGACGGTATTGCAAAATTGGATATACCAATTGCTATGGCTCATGATGCGATGATGCGATCGGAAGATAATGTGCGCAATCTGGCCAAACGCCAAGTAGCTCCACTAAATACGCTACCTTCCCGCGCCTGTATCAATGATCATGCTCAGATTTATCTTATGGATAGAATGCGTAGGGCATTTGGTAGATGCGCCCGAGTTGCGCTACTAAGTGATGATTATACATTTACCAAGACTACTTCTGAATTCAAAGCGCCATCAACTGCAGTCAATGTAAATGCAGACCTACCTTCTGACTATACAGCTCCATACTTTGTTACCCCATTTTTAATACAACGCGAGGAATGGACAAAATGGCGTAAGCAGAATGCGTATCCTGCATTTGCTAAACAGTTTGAAGAAAACTAATGCATTAATTCTTTTTTTCATCAATTTAATACATCATTGTAGTAATATACCGATTGAACCCACGCTCCTCCTCCTCCTTTGATAATATGTATTCCCTAGAACCTATTGATGAGGTTCAAAATCACATTCTTGGAATCATCAGCAGTCTTATGAACAACTATGGCTTGAATCCTGCTCATGTGACAAATCGATACGAGTATCTACGAAACCTGACCCCTGAAGAAATGGCATTTTCAAACAAACAATCATATCAGGAGTATCGCGCGATTCATGATAAGGAATCAGAAGAAACGCAAGGAGATGAATCGCCAGATGATATTAGTGCAACGCCACATTTAACACGAGAATCATCTAAATCATCATGGGGAGATTTATGTTATGAAAGCGATCAATCAATGGAATCAGGAGAGCCTGATCAAGATATGTCGGGAAGAGTCTTTGTAACTACGAGAAGAGAATTCTGTGATACTTTACAAAAAGGTATTAAGATCTGCCCACGCTACTCTACATGCACAAATCTAGAATGTAAGCACTTTCATATTCAAGCAAAATACATTTGCCCACATGTGACTCGTGGTAACTATTGTGAGCAAGAAGCATGTGAAAGAATTGTTATTAGAGCGTGTCGCAAGGGGAAACGGTGTAATGATCCTGAATGCTCGTTCCGTCATAAGTAGAAACACAAAAAAATATTTTTTTATGATTAATAGATTACCATATTAAATAATTTACTTTTTTGCTTTTGTTTTCTTCTTGGCAGGCGCTTTCTTCTTGGCGGGCGCTTTCTTCTTAGCCGGAGCTTTCTTCTTAGGCGCGGCCTTCTTCTTAGGAGCGGCCTTACGCACCGTCTTGCGCTTTTTAGCGCCTCCTGCAATTTCCGCCATAATGTGTGTTTATATGTGACTAATCGGTATCACCAGATATATACTATATAACTATCAGGATTGTTTATAAAACGAAAAAATATTTTTTATTAATTGTGTAGATTGTCGATTCAATATAGATCTAATAACACGTTCTTTTAATATAAACATGGCGCTTCCTAGTCAGTTAATTCAATCATTTGAAGCACTCAAAGCATCGCCGTTGGCGGCGGGTGAAATGTCTAAATTAAATGTTCGTTATTTTGTTGAAATGCTCAATCGTGCGATCCCTACATCTATGAATCCTGTTGTGTATGCCGTTTATCGTTTTAACAGAACAAAATATATTACCGATCGTGAACGCTTCATTCAAGATATTAAAGATTTTGTTCCATATGAAGCAATGATTCTATGGACCGATTTCAAAGATATTCTTGCGTTCTTTAATTTGGCAGGCAAGATCTTCCTTGGATGGGATAAAGCTAATAATCGATATCGTGGGTATGTGTTATCGCAAGATTCAACTCAAACGATTCATCAGCCTATTCGTATTCTCCGTCGAGGAGAAACATTAAAAAAAGTTACAGCAGGCGAATCGACCGCAGAATGTAGTTCAGGCCAAGACCGACTGCCATATCTGGTTGTTTCCGAACCTGAACAACCTAAGCAAGTCAAAACAGCAATGCCTCCTATTCATACAATTCCTGAGAATGATATCATTGATGAAGCATCGGTCAACGTGGAAGATGTAGAAGACGATATGGTTCGTGTGTATGATTATATGCAAGCACGTATCGCGCGAGTGCAGCAACAAATCGCAGATGCCGAAGTGCAACAAGCCTAGGAACTGTTAATGAGGCGTTTGTAGCGCCGGCTTAGCCTTCAAAGCAAACATCTTTGAGAAACTTGTGCTGTTAACTGCAGTGGATGAATCACGTTTCACCTCTTCGCAAATATGCCAAAGTGCAGCTGATCCAAATCTTTTTTTCTTAATAGAACCAATGATATATTGAATCTTAGGCTCTGTAGGAACGATCTGACCAAAGATAACAAGTTTTTTATAGTTTGGTCTAGATCTATCTTCTGATGGTGCAAATACAGCTGCTGCTATCTTTGAAATCATTTTGCGCTGATCATTTGGAATGCCTGACGTAGCTTTGGAGACAAATTCATTTGCGATCGTTTGAGTTGTAAAGATACTAACATGTGCATTAGATCGTAGTTGTGGAGGAATTAATGTTATTGATTGAGCAGTAAGACAACAGGCAACACCAAAGTGTCTTGCTTGGAAAAACAATTTTTTAGTTTCTTCCCACTTCGACCATTCGCTAACATTATGCATAACATCATCAAATAAAAGCATGATACGTGGATTAATATTGAAATTAGTTAAGATGGATCGTTGCATTTCGGTAAGTGGCAATGAGTTTAATCGATCGATATGTGCATTAATGCATCCGCGCATTATCTTAACTCGCTTTTTGTTATACTTTGTTTTTAACTCTTCAAGCATAGAATCTATTTCATCCTCCTTACATGAGTTTTTGATTTCAGAAGAACCTTTGCGATAAATGTCAGTTAGCTTTTGTATCTTTGCCCGAGAATCGTTATCAGCGATAAGTGCATAAATTGATTTAATTTGATCCACATTTCGTACAAGATCATACATAGCCATAACATTCGTTTGTCGCTGGAATAATCGTTGCATTAGTGGTTTATTAACCTCATCATAAATGCATTGCTCAGGGACGATTCCGTTATAGTCTCCATTTAATGATGCGGTCGGGCAGCAAACAATAATCAAAGGGATGCTATCGCGAAGAGTATTTAAAATGTGCTGCACTAAGGAGCTTTTTCCTGAACCACTTGGTCCATACAAAATAGTTAATACCCCCTTAAAGTAGTTCTTACTATCATCAACACGAGGTACTGCGTGTCCACTTGCGTAGATAGTTGTCATGATTAGTGCGGTTATATCATTATGGAATAGAACCAGATTAATGTTTCAAATTTATTTTAATTCAATCGGGTATTTACATGCTTCTCACTGTTTGCATTAATATCACGCACAAATGATGCAAGCGACGCACTATTCATCACAGTATTGTTGATCCAGTTGAATGGCACGGTTAATGGTCTAACAACATCTGCAAATAAAACGATACGAATCTCATTTGTATCGTTATATACTTCATGCTCATATGTATCATCAAACAATACTCCCTCTCCTTCGCTCCAATGATAGTTTTGTTTATTAACCTTGATGTAACAATTCTTGCGATCTTTTGGAATGGATAATCCCAAATGGTATCGAAGCGCGCCAGTGAATGGTCCCTTATGTACGGGAATATGCATGCCAGGTAATAAGATGCTAAACATCGCACATCGCACTTCAGGCAATTGCTCTAACAATGAACACGTTTGTGGACATCTTTGATAACAGTTTTGTTCTAATGGATCGTCATACCATTTGAGAATGAATACCTTCCACTTATCATTTGATATTCTATTAAACACATCATTTACTTCATTGAATGATGGAAGATCATACTTGTCGTAGATAGCTAATGCTTCTTGCTTGATTGTTTCAAAATTGTCTTCTAACAATTGATGATTGGGAAATGCATCTAATGGAACCAATCCTGTATTGTGACGCATCACTGGATGAAGTTTTGATGCTCCCCGGATCAGTGTATTGTATAAACCTAGGAAGCATTGCATCTTGTATCGCCCAAAGTAATATAGCTTCATTGTTTGACGAAAGCTATGGACTCTATCAAATTCCATCATCCAGAATAATATCAGCAATACGACCAAGAATATTGAAATGCATTTCTTCCTTAGTAAGGACTCCATCATATATACTTATGCTCTCAAAGTTGATCTAGACAATGAAGATTCAAACTTGCTACGTTTTTTTGATGAGTTTTAGCAAAAAAACGTAGCAAGTAAAAGTTGTATCTTAAACCATAAACAGATTATCAAATTCGCCAGGCTTCTCTGCGCGTTTGACATATTGACTTTGATCATGCTTCTCTTCATGAGTTTCTTCGCCTGCTAAATCTAATTCACTTGAATCAACAATCGCATTATCTGATTCGCCAACCATATATTTCTTTGCTTTATCAGGATTAATATATGCCATGGTTACGAACCAGACAACATAAGCCGTCTGAACTGCCACAAATGCAAGCATAACGTTAATTGCTTCCATTCCTGGATTATAAACAAGTAACAAGATTAATACAACTACATAGATAATGAATGCGAATACGATTTTAGCTCCTTTACGCATGATTGCTTATATTAATGATATCAAATTGAGCTGCAAAACAATAAATATAAACAATCATGGATACTCTGATTCAGCAAGTCCGTAAGTACACGATAGGTAATGAAAATATAGTTGCTATCTATTTCTCTGCAAGTTACTGTAAATGGTGTACCACATTTACCCCACAGTTGCGATCAGTCTATCCATACTTCAACGAATATGGAATCGAAATTGTTTTAGCTGGTTCTGACAAAACAGAAGATTCGTATGCTGAATATGCGAATCAACAGATTTGGCCAGTTATGAGTTTTGATGATTCTAGTAGAATGGAACTACGCAAACATCTAAATATCAAAACTATTCCAGCATTGGTATTTGTAAGCGCCGATGGGCAGCTTATTGATATGAATGGTCGTAACTTAGTTGTAAAGGCATTAGAGGAATCGTATGGACCTATTGATGCCGCAAAAGCAATTGCTATCGAAGTGGGAGCTGCTACTCATAATATGGATTATGATAGCGATGATAGTGACTTTTAAACAAAATCTTTTTTATGCCAAACTATTAAAATTGATGAATTAAAATGTAAATATAACCCGCTATCATCCGTAGTGCTCATTTCCGATTTTGCAAAATGTCGATTACTCTTGGCCCTATCTTCAACACTCAGAGCAATAAGATTCGCGAATGGAGTATCACCTTAACTTTGTTCAATGCAAGCGACAAGCAAGTTTTGATTAAGGGCGATCCTCAAGCATTTGCAGTAAAGGAAGGATATTATGTATCATATTCTACCTGTTCTGGTTATACGGGAATGAAAATGACTACTTCGGCAAACACTATTGTCAATACTGGTAAGAATCTTGGCAGGCGTAATGAAACAAATGTTTTGACTCAAGCACTCAAAGAATGTCAAAGTAAGTATGCGGCAAAGATAAAGGCTGGATATACTGAAACAACAAATGTGCCAAATGTGGCAACATCGAAAGCAAACCCAAACAAAAGCGCAGTGCCATTCCCTATGGCTGTGAAAACATGGAAAGACCATAAGGCAAAACTTTCATTTCCATTGTTTGTTCAGCCTAAGTTGGATGGCATTCGTATGATTGCTCATTTCGTTGATGGAGAGGTTGTATTATATACTCGCCGCCTTCATGATATCACTGGATTTGCTAAAGTGAAAGCAGATTTGAAAAAGATGTTTATTGCTTCTGGCAATACATCATTCTTTATTGATGGTGAATTGTATTCTCATGGTATGAATCTGCAAACTATCAGTGGATTGGTGCGAAATGAATCTATTGATGATTCGGAGAAGGAAGCATTGCAATATTACGTCTTTGACTGTTTTGATGTGGCACAACCAAAGATACCATTCAATGATCGCATTGGAACATTAACAGCATTCGTGGATTCTGCAAAATCGAACATGATTGTTTTGAATGAAACTATTCATGTCGCGTCTGCAGACGAAGCCGATGCATTCTATAATCGAGTAATTGGTAATGGTTACGAGGGGATCATCTACAAATCTGCCAGTCGACCATACGAGTTCGACTTTAATAAGGAAAAGCGTTCATCGTGGTATCTCAAGCGCAAGAAACAAGAAGATGCTGAGTTTGCTATTGTGGGATATACTCAAGGTAAAGGCAAGGATGTAGGCTGCATTGTATTTCAACTCCAAGGTCCGAACAAAAAAACATTTAACTGTGTACCGAATGGAACTTATGATTATCGCAAACAATTGTTTGAGGAAGCAACCAAGTCATTCGACACATCATTTAAAAATAAGCTGGCAAAGGTGCTTTACGATGATTTAAGCAAGGATGGAGTTCCTCTTCGCGGTCGTATCATCCAAATTGGTCGCGATTTGTCGTTTGACTAGAAATCTGCCATTGCAGTTTGCATTTTTTTATCCTTGTATTGATATATAATCTACTTATCATCATGTTTAGCGAATGGTCAGACCCGTATGACATTGATCACTATTATAATGATCTTAATGCACTTATGAAAGATGTTAAAGCTTCCCCTACTTCTAATGTATATATTGGTGGTGCTCCTGTGCAACGCCCAGTAAGAGCAGCCACAGAACTTAAGCCAGAGGAACCAACAGGCGTTGTAGCTAATGTACCCCCCACTGATAATCAACAACCGACTGATTCCACAGTTAAAAGTAACTTTGAAGTGACGCCTGGTTCATCCTTAGATGGATATTCATTAGGACGCCAGCCAGACTACAACATCCTGCGATCAGGACCGCCGCAACAAGAATCATTTAGATCAAGAGAGCTATCATGTATTGAGCAGTGCGATAAGTATCATTTTGTTTTATTTCTGATTATTATTTTCTTAGCATGCATGATAGTACGCTTCCAAGCACAGGCGTCAAGTGCTAATCTGACAATTCAGACTCTACGGACACTGTTGACAATGACGCAGCATCCTCGTCAGTAAGCATCAAATTAATATCATCGTCTCCAGTCCCAAGTAGTAGTGGTGTCATCGGGATTAGCGATGTTAAAAGTGGATCCATATGTGGTAGCAGTTGAATATACTCCTCCACTTGCGTTGTTGTAATCGGTTGGTCTTGCCAGATATCCGCGATAGTGGTATCGCTGATAGTGTAAATAATTGATTGGTCTTCCGGATGCATCGGCTCTTTTGTGAACGATTTTGTGTTTTTGTTGAAATAAGCATACCGGCAGTTTTGAAATGCTGAGATAGGCATACGTTCGAATTCATCTTGATGAGGAAACCGCTGGGTTATCGGTGGCTCGATCGTAGTATTGATCAGCTGTTCTCGATAGAGATACCACTCAGCAGTCGCGTCTGCTAGAAGATCAGAATAAGATTGATCTGGCCAATGTTTTGTCAGAAGGGCATCTCCAAAGAAGTCTTTTCCAATCATAGGAGGTAAGTCAAACGGGACTGGAGTATCCAGTAATTCCGGAAATGCAAGATGATACTTGTGCTCGTAGAAAGAGTGAGCAAACTTGTTGAACACAAAGTAGAACCGACAGGGATCGCGCGCCGCCCGGATTGCCATATCATATAGCAGATTTGTCCGAGTAGGCATCCATACCACATGGAATTTGGGATCAAGCACCAATCCCAAATCATGAGCAGCTGCTGGTGGCAGAAGACCCAGGCGAATCAGATTATTCAACTGATTGTTTAACTTCTTGGCATGAGCACATAACGCTGATTTGCGAAGTGTTCTTGCTTGTTTGTATTGCTCAACAAATTGGCAATCCATCGGATCAGGATAATGCGTTGTGGGTTTTGCAGGCAGCTCAATCCAAAACTGCTTTTCCCAGCGAGCCATCGCGTATTCCGTCATTGAACCGCGAAGAAGAGAAATGAAAGATCGTACCAGCGATGGCTGGTCCTCTGTGTCATACATTTGAATGATTCGAAATGGCAATGCGTCGGTAATAAGTGATCTCCAGGGTTGTGCTGCAAGTAATCGGATCAATGACGGGATAGTGACATACTGCGTTCCGTGGCGCAATCGTAGTTGAAAGTTCCGGATAGGAATCTGGATAAAGTGGTGTGAAGTGTAAGTTGTAAAGCCATCATCCATCTGAAGAAGGTCCAGTTGTTGTGTGATTTCCTCCATCTGAAGAATTGCTATTTCTTGTTCCGTTCGTGCGATCTTGGTTTTTTTGTAATGAGAAACCTGGCGATCATTCCGTAAAGTCTCAAGACACTGTGATTTTCGTTTTCGTGGTGCTGTTCCCTTCGTTTGATATTCCTGCTGAATATCAAGCTTAATGTTCGCGACCGGTCGCATAGCACGCGCGCCAACAATCCGAACTAAACGAAGTTCTCCCACCTCCATCCCAGATATCGCGTTGCCAGCGATGAAAGCTTCCAACATTGAGCCGATGACATCGCCAAACAATGTTGTATCCGTTTGAAGAGTACCATGGCTAGTTAATTCCAATTCCTTGACGTCGAGCGCTTGATTTACGTAGGCAGAAAACGATTTGCCTAAGCTTTCCGCCGACCGTGCTAGGTCGCGGATTCCTAGTTCCCTCTCTCGCATGCGAATGCCTCTAGCGAATTCGTAAGTGGATGATCGCAAGCCGAATGAAAAAAAGCATACGAATCACTAATAGATGTCTCGTTTGCTATTTGGTGGTCGTATCTTGATCGCATGTGGTCACACTGGACACATCTGCCCCCTTGATCGCCCTATGATGGTTGCGTCTTTTTATGGAAAGATCTCATCCAATAACGAATCCTCAAATCGTTCGATATTCATAAGTGTTAGAAATCGAACAATGTTCAGTGGAATGTCATTAATCATATGAGAGTCCATCGTAAGTTGGTTTAGGTCGTTTGACCAACCATTGCGAAACAGGACAGGCGACTCCTAATCTTTGAATGAGTCCATATTATCTTCCATGTCGTCAGCTCCAATATCGTAACCATCGAACATGTCCAGTTCTTCATCGTCTTGCTCATCATCTTCCACCTTCAAGGTTTCTAGTTCCATATCATCAGGGGCATTAACCGCTTTCAACTTGGCAAAGTTGAATGCTTTATGTAGCTCTTCCTGACTAACGATCTTTTTAAGGATGAACCCAATTAAACTGGTTGCATCCTCATTACCACTTTCAATCATATCATGCATGGTCTGCAATAATTTAATCATCAATGAATGCGGATCTGTCGATGTAAGATAATCAGGTAGATTTGACAATTTGGGTTTGCGAGCATTTCCACCAAGATAGTGCTTCTTAACGAAAGCATAGAACTCTGGATCCGGATGGCTTAGCATATCAATTGACGCATTCTTAGCAAATGTATAATGAGAATAGAACAGTCGAACGTATGATTCTACAGTATTTAGCGTTTGTTCCTTCGCAATGATCGATTGAATATCAGAAATATTGTATAGCTTACCAAGGCTATTTGCCAGAGATTCCAGTTTAACTAGATCCGGCTTTTCAGCATCTTTATTTATCTTTGCATCATTTGCAACAGGCTTAGCATATGCTACAATAGTAGCAGCGTTTTCTAGAATCTCGGCTGTATTAACTTGACGATGTTTATCATACGTCGATAGATACTTTTTATAATATTTGGGATCATGTGTATCAAGTTGCGCCTTGGTTGCGCCGCATTGTTCGCAGCTATCCCCTTCAAATACATGAGCATCCTTAATTGGACATGATAGCGTATATAACTCAAAGAATGCTTCCATCATCATTTGATCATCTAAACCATCTTCAATCTTATCATTATTACTTTTAGTGGCTTGTGCAATGTCTAATTTACAATATTTACAAGTATAAACTAATTTACTTCCTGATTTAGTAACCATCCATCGATGAGGACGGATAACCCCTTCATCAGGTAAACAATATGCAATTTGATAAATCTTTAAGTTAAAATCATATTCGCGGTCGTTCTTTACTGGCAGAAACTTAATAGGCACGGATCGTTTAATCTTCAATCCTTTAGAGCATATTGATTCAAAGTTTTGAATATGTTCACTTAACGGAGGCGTAATCACAGAAATATACTTTCCTTTAATTGGTTCTAAGGTGGCTAGCTCTACAATGCTCTTGTAGGAATCGCTGATATATCGTTCTCGCGCATCAGAGGATAATGGTTTGTATGTAAAGATATTTGCGTACAACGCATGGGTAGATAGTTTTTCGGCATTACGCTTCTTAGGATATAGCACATCCAAATCAATACCGGTTAGTCTCCAAATATCATTGATGTCTTTCCATTTATGCATGCGGCGATACATGTATGTAGCATAATGGAGCAATGGGCTACTTTGAATATTCAAAGTTAAACGATCGCGCGGCGTTGATGTTTTCAATTGGATAGCTTCATCCGCAAAGATACGATTCACATATTTAAATGCTTCAATAAGCATTGATTTGATTTTATCTTCAGTCACTCCAATGTACTTCAAGGTAGTATTTGTTTTAATTATCTTTAAGGCCATTTTGAGTTCATCCTTTAGTTGAATAGGACCTGCGCCTACGGCAACCAATGCTTCCTTCTCATCTGGGGTATCGACTACATCTTCTGGGGTATCATCATCGACATCATTGTTAGGTTTATGTTTATCAGGTGGTTTGCCTAAAATCAAAATACTTTCCGAAGACTTTAGCTTATTTACATTAATAGAGATAAGGCTAGCTAAGGCATAAACAGTGCCGAGATACCGAATAAGAGTATCAATATTGTCACGCTCACTCTTGGTAGCACGATTGATAAAATGCATAATATCTGATTTACATTCACCAAATATTAATTTGATTAGCGCAGATTTACTCATAGGAACAATGGCTTGATTCACATGCAACGTAATTGCAGATGCAATAGCCATATATATGGATGTTTCATTAGGATCGTCGGCATTTACCATAGAAGAGCCATCATTTGTTTTCATTGATGCTTGGATTACATCATTAGTTTTACCAAGCTCTCCGCCACAATAGCGGCAGTAATATGTAAAAGATACTTCTGTATCTTCGTCGCCTGATCGTTTTTGGTTTACTAATTTATACTGATTAATAATCTTTTGACGAATCCAATATTCCTGATCTTCGTTGCGAGACTCAGCACTAGTATTATTAACTTGTAAAGCATCATATAATTCTACCTCATGAGCACATAGAAGAGGATATGTACATAACTTACATGAATACATTTTATCTTCATCTAGGGAGTCATAGTTAATGTAAGCTGCGATAGTTTTGAAATGATGGCTATCTGCCCGAAATGCCTTCATATGCTGCAAATGTTCACAACTATTATGAAGTATAGCATGCTGTGCCGCTAAATCCTTTTCTAAAAGGAGCTTAATCTCCGCTTGTTCCTTTTTTGGTAATTTATCAATCGAAAATCGTTTAAATCGCACAAATAAAGCTCTTCGATCTGTGTAATCAAAGTAGTAAGGATATCGCTCACGAGTCAGTTTTTCGGCTCGTGTATTTAATAAATTTTGGTAAGTAGTATTTCGGATATTCGCTTGAACCTGAAGCTTTTGTTCCTTTACATATTCCAGACTTGCTAGGCGTTTTGATACTTCTGGAGCAGAAAAGCCTAATAATTCTATTTGATCATATAATAACCAATTTGCTGTTAAATGCAATGCTTCGTAGAATGCCATGGTAAATCGCGAATCTACTTTTTGTACCAATGCGTTATTTAATTTGTTAAGAAATGATAAATTATTGAATGCATCTATCCTTGATAGCTCAGGTAGTGGAATAGGCGATTGATTATTATACAACGAGAATAGGACCCCAGACATTGTCTCGTTGAGTTTATACGCAATTAATTTATTTATCATATTAAATAAAGATGCGTCTTCATAAAACTTTGATTTGATTAGATAAATAGGTCCCAGACTCGTTTGTTGAGTTTCTATTTCGGGTAATGCCGATAAATCAATTTTATCAGGGTTGTAACCAATGGGTAAGGTATGGAAATACTTCCATGGAAAGATATTGTGCGAAAGATGATTCACTAGCTTTGACGGAAATGCTAATCCGATTAGTCTAAATTTGTCTCCGATCATAACCGCGGCTGGTTTTGCTGCATTGTGCTTGGAATCGTATTGGATTGCTTGAGATGCTACTTGGCTGGTCAGACTGATACCAGTATTGCTTCCTGGCTTTGCTAGAACCGGGATCGCATATAAAAGTGCTTTTTTTAAGGCTAACAAATGCATGTTAGCTGGAGTTGCAATATTGCGTTGTTCATTTTCTAGAAACAGATTCACTGCAAGGTCATTGATGATATCGCGGCTATATCCAGCGGGCCGAAGGATGTTGCTTAAGATTGTTGTTGTTTCTAAAACAGTAGAGCCTTGCTGTGAGTTTAACACATACGGCCCAATTTCTTTGGATGAAGCCATGTTGAAATGCAGTCTATATATTTGGATTTTTTTCTTTTCCCTAAAACTGAAAACGACGAAGCATCATTATAATCATAGAATCGTAAAATTGACGAATTGTAATCCAAAATATAAAGATGAAAAGAGTTCACAGTTATTCAAACAATCTTGCTGAACTGGAATATTTTGGCATTAATCATGCCATTGATTATCCAGTCGCCGCTTTTCAAGATTACTACCCACATCGCTTGAGACTAAAAATGATGCGAGATGCGCTCGCATGTTTGCCACTATCTCCTATGCGTCGTTTGCGCATTCAACGCTTATTAAATCATACTGCAATGACTAATAAGCAAAAGTTTGATGCATTTGTAAAAATGATGACCCCGCAAGAACTGAACTGCATTGGCTGGTGAAAAGCTTTTTTATGGTGTTTATCGTAATCAATATTAAAATAATATAATCATGAAAACATCCACTTTGAAAAATGAACTACAAGCGATTGATCAAAAAACCGTACTTACTTTACTTGATGTAGCTGGTTCTTGTATTGTTGATATTGCATTTAATCATCTTTACGATCGTGCTATTGCGATGCATGAAAAGACAAATGGCGGATTAGCAGAATGTTATCGTCAGGTATTGACAAATTATATTAATGAAAGTAACACACCTCGATTCTTTAGTATGCTGCTTAACTCAATTCACCATTATACTCGAATGTCGACTATCTACAGCACTATATCATATCCAGAGTGTATTAATCTATATGCATCGCTTTTTGTTCCACAAATGTATGTTGGCTCTTTAACTGCTGATCAAAAGTTAAACATCCTATCTATGATATTCGGAAATACAGTGCGTGACTTTGCTAATGCAATTCTACAGCAATATATCAGTTGTATTATTGATGATCACAACGATCCTGTGAATATTGAAGAGTTACAAGACTGTATCTTAAAGATCTTACTACATGAACGAGAAACTAGTTATAGTAGATTCATTCAATCCCAGAAGTCGCCTGGGAAATCATCCAAAAAGGTATCTATTGCTTCTACATCAAATAAATCAAATGGAAAATCTGTAGCAATGATCAAACTAACGGCTGCTTTCAAGAAATCAATTGCTGAGCGAGCTGTCTTGAAAAAAAAGAATAACACACTTATGCAAAAACATACGGCTTTGCTAAAACAGTTTGAAGAAATGAAAGACATGTTCCTGAAACAGCTAGAGCTTTACAAAGAACAAAGCAATGTTGTTAATCAACTTCAAGCACAGCTTAAACCATCCACTCCAATTTCTGTTAAATCTGAACAAGAAGAGAAAGTAGAGATCGAAGATGATCCATTCGCGATGCCTTCTATTGAATACATTTAAACAAACTATTTTTTTATTCATATGTGCTAATGATATCTTCGGCTGGTAGTTCAGTAGGTGTATTCTCCTCTTGTTGTTTTTCTATTTTGTTAAGTCTATAATGGTGTTTAATAATAATATTATTCATTGCTATGCCGCAAGCAACAATTACATATGTTGTGACAATATGCTGCATTGTCCGAGCTGCTATAGAATGTTTCTTGCTTTTGGTAAATGTTTTGCCATAAAAGAAGTCAATCATCCAGATTAGTGATAATATTAAGATTGATACGATGAATGGATTAAATACTAACGGTTTTAGACATGGGCTATTCCAAATATAGTCTGCGACTCCTGATGTTACTCGTTTAGTCGAGAGGATAGATGAATTGCTTTCAGACATGGTTTTCAGTATCTCTATATAGCTTCAGCCAAAATTGATTCAAATATAGTTTAATATACGAGCATCGACAACAATGGCCCCTAAGTATACCTCCACCAAGCGCATGACTGTCACTAACTTCTTATCGAAAGCCGATCAACTGAGTATTGAACTAAGTAAGATGGTTATGGACCCGATTGAAGTGAAGTTATATCTTGAGGAGTTTGGACCAATAGTAACTCCATCAAGCAAAACTACTCAATCATTTGCAAAGCTCTTTCATAAGGGCAAAGATGGAGGTATGGCAGTAAAGATGAAAGTGTTTGGCAGTAATCAAACAACAATGTTTGATGAAACTATTAAAACATTTGAATTCGATGGAGTTAAACTAATATCAGCGACTACGGATCTAATTAACACGGTTCCACAAACAGCTGATAGAATTGAGATCATAACTCGGTTCTCGCTTTCATTAACGAATTTACCGAATTGGATGCTGGAACTAGAATTGAATCGGTCCTTGAATAATCCACTTGAATTCTCGACCAAACTCCAATCTGCAAAGGATCTTTTAGTGGGAGTTGAACTTGACAAGATGGATTCATCTGCTTACGATTATGTCACAACAACACTGAGACAGATTGAAAAGAGTCCTACAACTACTGCAGAGATTTTAGATATAATCAGCGAAGTTCAGAGCGTAAAAGGAAATGATAAGGCGGATGCTGGATATCAAGCCGCAGTCTATGATCTGGCGAAAGATATTTATCGCGATGCTATTACCATTTCTCGTTTCAAACATCAATCAGGATTTAAGAGATTGTGCTCCAATGCAGTTGAGCTTAGTAGACCTATCTACTTCAAACAAGTTCTATCGCAGATTGATAATTTCTATCTAACTGACAAAATGGATGGCGTTAGAGCCATGCTCATCATTGATGAAGTCTATCGACGCAGTGGTCATCGTAGGATCTTTGTTGGAACGGAAATCAAAGCAGTCTCAGACAAAGTTTATACTATTGAAGAATTTGTGAAACCAAAAGCTTCAAAAACAATTGAGACGGATCATACTGTTCTAGATGTTGAAATGATGACCGATAGTAAAGGCAAACACTCCTTTCATTGCTTTGATGTGATTATGATCGCGTCAAAGAAAATGGCTGGGCTTCCATTCAAGGAACGATTTAGTAAGTTTGAAGCAGTAAAAACGTTAATGGAGAAATATGAAGTCGGAACTACTAAAACATTTGTCAAGTTGTCTAAGACGGATTATGGAACACAAATCAAGGAGTTCTATGATATGAAACGCTCTTACGAAATTGATGGATTGATCTTTACTCCAGAGGGTGAGTTTTATAAAACTGCAGTAAAGCAACGAAAGAACAAATATGATAGAATCTACAATACTGATTATGCGAGCACAATTTCGTTTAAGTGGAAGCCCTTAGACCAACTTACTATCGACTTTTACTTTATGGCAAACCCCGCCAAAACTAAGAATGAATATATTCTTTGCTCTGGCGTAGACTCAAATACTGTTCGACGCTTGCAATTGAACTTCTTTGATGGATATAAGGCTCCGAGTACTCCTAATAGCCATAAGTACTTTCCAATTCAGTTCAATCCGTCTGACGGTAACTTTGATTATCATTGGAGTCCATCAAAAGAGGATTTGGCATTATGTCCCGCTGATTGTTCTAGCTTTGATGGTCTGGTAGGAGAATTTACATTTGCGGATAGTAAAGGACGTTTGGCTCGTCCTAAACTGCTCCGTCTTCGATTGGATCGTGTGCATGATATTGCAAAGGGCGAATACTATGGCAATGCTCTACGTTATGCAGAATTGATCTGGCATTCAATCAATTATCCTCTTACTATTGAAACACTTTGTAAGCCACTTGATATCGGATACTTTGCGGTTGATGACAACGATTGGTTTAAAGCTCAACGTGGTTTCAATAGTTTTGTAAAGTCATATCTGCTAGAAACTTATTTGTTCTCTCAAACAAAGGGTAAAGCTCGTATAATGGATTTGATGGCTGGTAAAGGCCAAGATTTGGGTCGAGCTATTGATGTTGGCTATGATGAAATTGTTCTATTAGATAGAGACACTGACGCATTATATGAATTGCTTGAACGCAAATACAACCTTCGCGTAAAACGCAAAGAGGCTTCAGCTAATATTCATATCAAACGAACTGATTTCGAAGAATCTGCAGAATCCAACATTAAAGCTCTAAAAATCGCAAAAGCAAGCGTGGACTCATCTATGGTAAACTTTGGAATCCACTATATTTGTCATGAAGCAGGCCCATCAAAGATTGATCCATTGCTAGAGTTCATTAAGTTTAACGCATTCTATCTAAAAGAGGGTGGTCGAATAATGATAACTGCTTTCAATGGAGAAGATGTATTTAAGGCACTCGCTAATAATGATGAATGGAGTCTTAAAGAAAATGGGCGCATCAAGTATTCAATCAAACGTGCATTTAGTTCATCTGAATTAACTGACAATGATCAAGCTATCGATGTATTGCTTCCATTTAGTGGAACCGAATACTATCGCGAGTATCTAGTGAACTATGATTATGTACAGAAACTATTTGAAAGTAATGGATTCAAGCTAATCAAGACAGATGGGTTTGAATCTCTCCTCCGAGCATATAAAAAGCAAAATGCTCGTGGATATAATGCAATGACCGCCGAGGATCGCGAGTATGTTGCATTATATGGATACATGATATTTGAACGCACCTAAGCGATAGCGGTTTCGCATCTTTTTTTATGCTAAAATTGCATGACGATATAACTAATATACGAGTTCATTAAGAAATCAACATCATGCCGATCATTACTGAATGTGCCACCTATCTACAATCTTATGCGGATGGGCAGTGGTATGAGACTTACCGCCTTAAGGATAAAGCAACCGATAAGTACATGCATCCTATTCAACGAGATATGTTGGTACTGCGAGTTGAATCTAAAGAAAGTCGAGCATTCTACTGGATTTACAATATTCAAGATGCTTTGAAGTTCAATCAATATGTGGGATTGAATTTGAAAATGGAGGCACATGAAATAATTATAACACCAAGATGTCGTATCTTTTATGATATTGATTTGAAACTAACCGAATATCAAAAGAATGAAGTAGCCGAATGTTTTAATGTCGCGTTGACGGACGATAATGAAACATCTGCGATGGAAGTGGTTGCGCAGCATCTTGCTGATGTATTCAAAGAAGCAACATTAGTTTCACTAGAAGATCACGGTATCGATTTAGAAACAGAGCTAGGCGGATTTGATTGGATGGCTACTATGCGCAATCGTCCATTAGACAATGATGGATATAAAGTCAGCATTCATATTATTACAAATATCGTAGTTCCCCTGAAAGCATGTTCCGCGATTGTTGAACATATTAAAGCAGATGTTATCAAAAACAATCCAGAGGTATTAATGATTGATGAATCTATCATTGATCTTTTAATTGATGCAATTGATGTGACGCAATATCACCGAAATGGATCTTTGAGTTTACCATTTGGAACGAAACAGTGCGATGATGGCACATTTACTAATTGGATCTTTCGCGAATATGCGGTTGCTGGCCAACAATACTTTATTACAATCGGTGACATTTTCATGATCGCTGATTTAGACTTGACAGCGTATAACATTACAGATGCAAGCTCGTATGGAGGTGTTGCAGCTAGCCCAGAGTTTGTACAAGCAGCATTAAAACATGTTTCAAATATTCAAGATTATTCCTCTCGTGTTTGGGATATTTCAACATCGATATTGCGCAAATCAACAATGTATGTAAAACGGTATGCCTCAAGCATGTGTTCGATCTGCAATCGTGTGCATGACAATGATAATACCATGTTTCTTATATTTAACTCTGAAAGGGGTATCGCATCATGGAAATGCGCTAGACGCCCGGATATGAAGCCTATCGTTTTCTACAAACAAGAGATTGAAATTGATAATCTTGATATGGATGATATTGATGCATTTGCAGAAAAACATTCGAAACATTTGTCCAAGACACCAGTGATAGACAATGTGGAAGGAGAATTAAAGATTCTGTCTATTCCAGACAAAGGAGCATATGCTACGGATGATACAGAAGCATTTGCAAAACGTTATGACACTCTTAATACTTTGTCTTCAATTGATATGGGAGAGGATCCACTTGATATTGCACCACCGCACAAAATGCGTCCAAGGTTTGATAAAACTCACCACAATTTGCCCGTTAGTAATTTCGAAGGTACGTTTCAGCCTGGAACAGAAATATTATCCTCCGATGAAGAGCAAGCACCGAAACAAAAAAAACGTACGGTCATTAAAAGAGCTGGCAGATCACTAAAGAAGAAATCAGTTTGAATGATCATCTTCTCTTTTTTTATCTACAAAATGTCTAAACTCATCAAGAACATATTTATAGTTTGTATGTTTTAGTGATTTATCCATTGTGCCATCCATACGAAAATAGTGACTATCTTCTGGAACAAAATTGTCACGAGTTAAACATTTTGGTGGAGATGGATACGAATTTCTTGGTTTAAGATTGTTAAATGATGTTGGATCCATTATACGTTCTAGCATTAAGATTTTAGCTTCGGGAAAGTTTTCAAATCCATAGCAGTCCAATGATGGCCACCACTTTAGCTCAGACTCAGTTTCACGCATCTTATCTACAATATCAACAAAATCAGAATATAATTTAGAATATGGTTCTTCGTTTACATATATACGATCACGCAAAAGCTCCATCAATATGTAATCAACTGATGCAACGCATATATGTACCTTATCAGATAATTTTAATATATTACAACCTATCCGTGCTCCATATGTATCCGCAAATTCAAAATCTCCCACAACTTGCGTTGCTGGTTTAATATTAATTAAAGGCCGATACATAGTTGGATTCTTGATATACTTAGCGACTTGATTTATATCGCAACATAAGAACCGCGCATGCATATCCTCTGGGATGTCAATTTCTAAACTACTATCAGTTAAACTCCATTTTGCATTTGGGGAATATAACATTAAGGCAACGTATCCAGCAACACAGGTAGATCCTGTATATAAAACAGCATTTTCATCGATTTGTGTTAAATAAGCAATATCTATTACAATCAAGTCGAGGGGAATACTTAAATGTTTATACTTCAATGATTTCATATCAAACGTGGACTCAATTGGATACATCTGCCTCAGTAAAGCGTTGCGGTGCATATCTTTTTTGAGACGATTAAAAACATTTAACGAAATACCGGTATCATTTAATAAATTTGAAAGAGATAGTCGTTGATCAATGAACTGATAATGCGGATGAACAACTCGTAAATGATCGACGTCTAAGTATGGTATTTGCTTAAATCGTTCGGTGGGAATATA
>JACCDU010719276.1_pt1 | contig 22809 bp, 14 predicted proteins | sample 7446081 | NCBI WGS metagenome assembly JACCDU01 (sample SAMN15323447, study PRJNA562643) | freshwater metagenome | isolation source: river surface water | place: USA:Blue River Watershed | collected 2017-08-17
ATGCGGCTGCGCCAGCAAGGCCATTACGCCACCAGCATGGGGGTGCAGGTGCGCTGCGCGCACCGCTACGCCCGCGAGGCCAAGGGCGAGCGTTGGGTGCAGGTGGGCGAAACACAGGACACGGCCTTTTTGCTGCACACCCTGCAGACGCTGTGGATGAGCGGCCTGCACCGTTTGCGCCAGCCGGTGTCGGTGGGGGTGCAGCTGCACGGGCTGGTGCCGGCAGCTCAGCACACACCAGACCTGTTCGAGCAAGCGCCAGTCTCCACACCCCGGACCCCACCCCGCGACCGCAGCCGCCTGCTGGCGGCGGTGGACGCACTCAATCGCACGCACGGCAAGAACACGGTGGTGTTTGCCAGCGCCCACGCGGGCCGTGACCATGCGCCCATGCGCATCGCGTTCAACCGGATTCCGGACCTGGCCTCGGAGCGCTGAACACGCCGGCCGCTTCAGGCGGTGACGATCCAGCCTTCCAGCGGATCGCACTCGGGCAAACCATAGCCGGGGTGCCCGGCAGCGTGCTGCTGCGCTGCCCACGCGGCCTGCATCAGGCACAGTGTGGCGTCCAGCGCATCGCCACTGGGGTCGTCGGCCAGGCGGTTCATGAGCGCATGGCTGGCCACCAACCGCAGGCCCAGGCGGGTTTGACCGCGCTCCAGGGCCCCCAGCAATTCGCGCCGAGCCAGCAAGCGGTCCGGCGTCTGCTTGGCCTTGTCGTCGCTCTTGTAGCTGCGCGTGCCCAGCACTTCGCGCGCCAGCAAACCCGGATAGGCCTCCAGCGCCACACGGCGGCGGTCCCCCTCGCACAAGCGTGGCATGTGCACCCCCGCCTGACGCAGCAAAGGCACGCCCGCATGCAGCATGAAGGCCACAGGCGGATTGACCCATTTCATGGAAGGACTGGAACCCGCAGGCAGATCGGTGGCCCGGTGCGCGAACTTGCCGCCAACCGGGCGGGCATTGCAAAAAGCGGCGAACTGGTCCCGGATCTGGGAACGGTCCAGCGCCGTGTAATGGTCCATGCAGGCTGCCCAATCGGTGGGCCAGCCCAGCGTTTGCACCAGTTCACGCGGTAGGCCGAATGGCAGATCGAAACCGCCGATCCACTCGCCGACTTGGGTCAGCCAGTGGCCAAAGGCGGGCAAGGTTTCGAAGGTTTGCAAGGCCTGCAGTTGAACACGCCCCTGCTGCAGCGCGCCGTGCGCCAGCACAATGGGTTTGCGTGGGCTTGGGCTGCTGGAGAAGTCGCAGCCGATGACTCGCATCTTTAATTGGGATCTGACCCCGATTAAAGATCAGGCGCGGCCGATGATGGAGGCTGTGGCCATCAGCTCTTCGAGCAGGGCCAGAGACACCTTGCCCGAGACGCTGTACGGGTCGAGTTCGGCGCGCTCCGAGTACTTAAGCAGGATGTTGGTGTTGACCCGCGAGACATCGACCTGGCCCATGGTCCAGCCGCCAAAGCGGCGTTCGGTGATTTCTTCGTAGTGCAGCAGCACCACGTCCTGATGGCGCTCGTCTTTCTGGATGTGACCGTACAACTCGCTCACCGCGTTGCGGCCCCCTTCGATGGCTTGCAGAAAGATGCCGCCGCCATAGCACAGGATGCCGGTGATGCCACAGGTCGGGTTGAACTGCCGCGACTGCGAGAGGATGGAGTCAATGGTTTCGGGCCGGGGATCGACGGCGCGGCTGGCGTAGAGCAGGCGAACGAGCATGGTGGTCAGCTCCGTGCAGGAATCAGCGACAGGAATTCGCGGCGCAGGTTGGCGTCTTTCAGGAACACGCCGCGCATGACCGAGTTGATCATCTTGCTGTCCATGTCCTTCACGCCACGCCAGGCCATGCAGTAGTGGCTGGCTTCCATCACGATGGCCAGGCCATCGGGCTGGGTCTTGCGCTGGATCAGGTCGGCCAGTTGCACCACCGCCTCTTCCTGGATCTGCGGGCGGCCCATGATCCATTCGGCCAGGCGCGCGTACTTGGACAGGCCGATCACGTTGGTGTGTTCATTGGGCATGACGCCGATCCAGATGCGGCCGATCACCGGACAGAAGTGGTGGCTGCAGGCGCTGCGCACCGTGATGGGGCCGACGATCATCAGCTCGTTGAGGTGCTCGGCGTTGGGGAATTCGGTGATCTCCGGGCCTTTGACATAGCGCCCACGAAACACCTCGTTCACATACATCTTGGCCACGCGCCGGGCTGTGTCGCTGGTGTTGTGGTCGTGGTCGGTGTCAATCACCAGGCTGTCGAGCACGCCTGCCATCTTGGACGTCACCTCGTCGAGCAGCTTTTCCAGCTCGCCCGGTTCGATGAATTCAGCGATGTTGTCGTTGGCATTGAAGCGCTTGCGAGCCGCCTGCACGCGTTCGCGGATCTTGACGGACACGGGCACGCCCTCGTCCTGGGCGGCCAAGGTGGCAGCAGTGTTCATGGCGTCTTGGGCTTTCATCAACATCCAGGCATCCTACCAGCGAACCGCTCCCCACCTGCCTACAGGGTCTTCAGTAACGGTTGCCGGTCAAAAAGAGCGCCAGGCGCATCAAACCAAAGGCCATGCGGTCGCGCAGGCGCAGGTGCCAGGGACGGCGCTGGTAGACATCGACCGACACCGGCACGCAATGCTCGGCCATGACCTGCGCCAGCCGCTGGTACAGCTGGCGGGCAAAAGTCTTGTCGACCACCACCACATTGGCTTCGCGGGCCAGCAGCAAGCTCAGTGGGTCGAGGTTGGACGAGCCCACCGTGGCCCAAGGACGTTCGCGGTCCGGGTCCACCACCGCCACCTTGGCGTGCAAGAAACTGGCCGTGTATTCGTGGATTTCGACCCCGGCGGCCAGCAACATGCCGTAGACCGGCCGCACCGCGTGGTATTGCATGAAATACTCGTACCGCCCCTGCAAGATCAGGCGCACGCGCACCCCCCGGCGCGCGGCCATGGCCAGCGCCTTGCGCAGGCGCCGCCCTGGCAAGAAATAGGCGTTGGCGATCACGATCTCGTGCCGGGCACTGGCAACCGCTTTGAGGTATGCCCGTTCGATCTGGACGCGGTGCAAGACGTTGTCGCGCAGCAGCAGTCCGGCACGGGCCACGATCTGACCTGGGTGCAACGCCTCGTCGCGCGTCCAGGGCAGGTGCAGCCCCGCCGCACGGAAAGAGCTGAAGGCTTCAGGAAAGTGGCGCTGGCGCACATGGCGCACCGCTTGCAGGCGCCACCACAGCTGGGTCATGGTTTCTTGCACCTGCTGCACCAGGGCACCACGGGCTTGCACTGCAAAGTCCAGCCGGGGGTACGTGAGCGTGCCGTGGCGCGGATCGAACCAATCGTCCAGAATGTTGATGCCACCGCAAAACGCCACCTGCCCATCGACCACCGCCAGCTTGCGGTGCAAGCGGCGCCAGCGGCTGGGAATCAGCAAGCCCAACGCGCCCAGCGGCGAATAGACCCGGCACTCCACCCCGGCCTGAGCAAAGCGTTGCGCCCATTCTGGCGGCAGCCGACCTGTGCCCACACCATCCACCACCAGCCAGACCCGCACGCCGCGCAAGGCCGCGCGCTCCAGCGCTTGCGCCACCGCCAGGGCCGAGCCATGAAAGTCAAAGATGTAGGTTTCCAGCTGCACCTGCGAGCGGGCCTGCTCCAGCGCATCGATCAGTTGCTGAAAAAAGGCCTCACCGCCTTCAAGCAGGCGCAACTGGTGCCCGTCGGTGAGGTGGGGGCTGTGGCGCATCTCAGTCCAGCCAGGTGAACTCGGCCACCAATGGCAAATGGTCCGACATCTGACGCCAGATGCGCCCACGCGGCACCATGGTCGAAACCGGACGCAGCCCCCGCGCATACACATGGTCGAGTTGCGACAGCGGCAATCGCGAAGGGTACGTGGGCGTGCGTGGCCCCACAAATTCGTGCAACCCGCCCTGGGCCAGCAAGCGCGTCAGGTGCGAACCCCAGTCGTTGAAGTCGCCGGCCACCAACACGGGCTCATGGCTGGGAATTTCACGGGCCATGTAGGCCTGAAGCTGCACCACCTGGCGTTCCCGGCTGCCCGGAATCAGCCCCAAATGCACCACCAGCACATGCACCGTCTGCCCCGCCACCTGCACCTCGGTGTGCAGCAGGCCACGCTGCTCGAAGCGGTGGTCCGAGATGTCTTCATGCTGGTGCGAGACCACCGGCCAGCGCGACAGCAAGGCATTGCCGTGCTCGCCGTGGCGGGTGATGGCGTTGGTGCGGTACACCGGCACGTAGCCTTCGGGTGCCAGGAAGTCAGCCTGCGGCTGCTCCGGCCAATGGGTGAAGCGCCGCTGCTCGCGGCGGTTCATGAACCGCACCTCTTGAAGGCACACCAGATCGGCGTCCAGCTGTTCGATGGCGTGGCCAATGTTGTGGATCTCCAACCTGCTGGCTGGCCCCAGCCCCTGGACCCCCTTGTGGATGTTCCAGGTGGCCACGCGCAGCACCGGGTGGTCTTGTGTGGAGCGGATCATGCGCACTCCCGCAGCATGCGCGGCAACATCAGAATGGCTTCGGCGTTGGACGGCGAAAACACCGTGTCGGCCGCTTCGCGCCAGGGCAGCCACTGGTAAGCGGTGTGCTCGCTCGGGCTGAGTACCACAGGCGTGCCCGCAGGCACCCGCAAGCCAAACACGCGCTCGGTGTTGCGGCTCACCTCGGGGGCATAACGCCAGAGCCAGGCGGGGTAGATGTCGTAAATGTTTTCGAGGGCCCAATCTGCCAAGCAACAAGCGGGGTGCAGAGCGTCGATGCCGGTTTCTTCCCGCACCTCACGCACAGCGGTGTCACCATAAGGTTCATCTGGGAAATCCTTGCTGCCCGTGACCGACTGCCAGGTGCCGGCATCGGCGCGGCGGATCAAAAGGACGTCCAGCGCTGGCGTGTGGACCACGACGAGCACGGACTCGGGGATTTTGTAGGGACGCTTGGGGTCAGCCATCGTTTCATTCTAATGAGCGGCTGCTAGCATCAGCGTCATGTGGAATCAGGTCATTCAAGCCCCCGAGGCAGTCCCCCTCCTGCAATGGCAAGGGCTGCGCATTCTGCCCGGCCTCAACGCCGTAACAGGCGACGAAGGCCGTGGGAAAACCCGTTTGCTGCGCGAAATATGCAACAGCGGTACCGATGCGCTTTGGCTCGACTTGCGCCTGCCCGAACACGACGAGCACACCCCTGAAGGCGTGTGGTCACAGGTGCAGGCCCGCTGCCCTGGCTGGAATGCCGCTTTGCAGGCTGAATTGACCGAGGCGTTGGGCCTGAGCGAACACTTGGGCAAACGCGTGTTCATGCTCTCGGCGGGCAGCCGCCGCAAGGTGGCACTGGTGGGCCTGCTGGCCAGCGGCGCCACCCTCACAGCGCTCGACCAACCGTATGCCGCACTCGACATGGCGTCCATCGGCGTGCTGCGTGAATTTCTGACCGACATGGCCGAACACGAGAGCCGCGCCTGGCTGGTGGCCGACTATGAGGCCGACCCCGAACTGCCCTGGCGCAGCGTGGTTGCGCTGGATTGACAGCTTCAGGCTGGGTTCATTTCAGAACCCGATTTCCCGCACCATCACCGCAATCACTTGACGCACATAACGGCTGGCAGGGCTTTGCCAATCGGCATGGATGTTGATCTGACCGCGCCAGGCCAGTTGCGCCAAACCAGCAGGCATGTCCTGCACATCAAAAGCCACGCGGTAAACCGCGCGCTCGGGCACCAGCTGGCCGTTTTTCTCTCGGGTCAGCACATGCCCGCCCACCGCACTGGCCAGCTCTTTGCGTGGCAGCACCCTGGCCGCATCGCGGTCGATGGCCGACACGGTGAGCGCCAGCACCGGCGACGTCATGCCATCGGTGAAAAAGCGCGCCGATTGCCCCACATGCACGCGGGCCACATCGTCCTCGTCCAGCCAGGTCTCCACACGCCAGGCGCTGCCTTGGCGCACCAGCACAGCCAGCGGCTCTTTTTTGCCCACCCATTGGCCCACGGCCAGATCGGGGTCGGTCAGCAGCAGGTGCCCATCGTAGGGGGCTGTGGGCGCGAACTGGTTTTGTTCGGCCTGCACGCCCTGCAATTCGGCTTCGGTCGTGACGCGGGACTGCTCGGTCACCATCCAGCGCTTGCGCATGTCTTCGTCAAAGGCCGAAGTGGCGGCTTGCCAACGTTGTTGTGCCAGCCGGGCTTGCAACACCTGTTCTCGGCTGGCGAGATCGGGCACATACAAGCCCACCAGAGGGCGCCCGGCCTGGACGGCTGCGCCGTGCTGGAACGGCAAGGCGTCGATGCGCGCCCCCGCCGGTGCGAACACCGGCCAGGTTTCTTGCGGCCGAAGCACCGCACTGGCCGTGATGCGGCCTGGCCATGGCAGCACCAACAGCAGCAACAAACCCGTTGCCCCCCATGCCGTCTTGCGGCTGCGCGAACGCTCACGGATGCGCGGCCAAAGCTGGCGCCACACCGCCAGCTCGGTGGCCAAGGGCTTGGCGACGAACCAGACAATCTCGACCATGAACAGAAAGATGCCCACCAGCTTGATGAAGAAGTGGTAGACCAGCACCGCGATGCCCAGGAACAGCACCAAGCGGTACAGCCAGGTGGCCCAGGCAAAGACGATGAGCCCGATGGTCGCAGTTTTGGGAAAATGCTCGGGCGGTTCCTCGCCCAAATCAAACAGCCACTCGCGCAGTTTCCAGCGGGCCAGCGCAAAGCTGCGGCCATGCAGGTTGGGCAGGTCCAGCGCGTCCATCAAGATGAAGTAGCCGTCAAAGCGCATGAAAGGGCTGGCGTTGATGGCCAGCGTGGCCACCCAGCTGGTGGTGGCCAGCACAAAGGCCGCCGACTGCGCACCACCTGCAGGCAACAAGGCCCAGGCCAGGGTGGCCCAGACCGCGATCACCAGTTCGGTGGCAATGCCTGCCGCCGCCACACGCAAGCGCTGCAAGCGGTGCGTCAGCCGCCAGGTCTCATTGGTGTCGGTGTAGGCCACCGGCCACATGACCAGAAACGCCACGCCCATGGTCGGCACGCGGCAGCCATAGTGTTTGGCGGTGAAGGCATGGCCCAACTCGTGCAACAGCTTGACGAAGAACAGCGCCACGCCATAAGCCAGCAAACCTTCCAGGTTGAACGTATCGACCAGCGAAGCAGCAAACACATCCCAGCGGCGCGCTACCTGCACCGCACCGAAGGCGAACGCCAGGCCAGTGGCCCAGGCAAAGGGGCGCGAAGCAAACCCGCGCGCCACGGGCAGCCAGCGCGTGAGCCAGGCATCGGGGCAGATCAGCGGAATGCGAAAAAACAGGTAGTGGTGCAGCAACCATTGCAGTGGCGAGCCCTGTATGCGCGCCAGTTGCTCAGCCATCTTGCGCGGCGCCCCTTCGGTGCTGGCCCGCACCAATTGGTGTTGCACCAGAAACTGCGCCACCTGCACCACGTCTTGCGCCGTCATGGCCAGGGTGGTGTGGGCCGACACATCGGCCGCGATCTGCTCAGGGTCGTCCATGTCCCAACGCTGCAAAGCTTCCAGCGTGGGCCAGTCGATGCGAAAGAACTGGTTGCGCACGGGGTCGTGCAGCGTCCAGCTGGGTTGCCCGTCGGCCAGGGCCGGCCCCGGCAGCAAGTCCAGCTCTTCGCGCAGCGGTGGCAAAGGCATGCTCAGAGCCCCAGATAGGCCCGCACCGTGGCCCAAGGCCGGCGCAGCACCCAGTACGACAGCGGCACCCAGCCGCCGTGCAGCTTGGCTGTGCCCTTCAGGCCCACGCGGTGGGTGGTCTTGCCGTCCAGCGTGGCGCGCACCCGGTAAGCAAACGTACCGTCGGGCCGTTGCACCGCATCGTGGGCCATGTAGCGCAGGCTGGCCGACACTGGCGACAAGGGGTTGGCACTCAGGTACAGCGTCACACTGTCGCCGGGTGACAAACCGATCGCATCGGCCAGCGGCAGCCAGGCTTCGACCTCGACGTCATCGAGCGTGGCGATGCGCAAAATGCGCTCACCCGTGGCCACGGGCTTGCCGATCCACTCCGAAGGGTCGTCCATCAGCACCACCCCGGCTTGCGGGGCCAGCACGCGCGCGCGCGTCAACTGCTCTTGCAAGGCATTGATCTCGGCGCGACGCTCTTCCACCTTGCCCACCAGAACGCCCAACTGCGTTTTGGACTTGGCATCGCTCAGCGCGAGTTGGCTGGTCTGGCGGTAATCGGTCTCGGCCGTGGCCAGCGCCTGCAAGGCCACTTCCAGGCGTGACTGGATCACGATTTCGTCAAAGCTGAACAACGGCTGTTGCGCCTGCACCGCCTGGTTGGGTTGCACATGAAAAACGTCGATCACGCCGTCGAGCGGCGCCCGAATGACCAGCGGATGGGCGGGCACCAGTTCCCCCGGTGCCAGCACCGTCAGGTGCACCGGCCACAACAGCGCGGCCAATACCCCCCCGATGATTTGCACGCGACGTTGACGCCACCAGACTTGACCGGACTGCCAAGCCAAGGCTTGCAGCCACCGATCGCGCCAGCCTCGCCAGCGGGTGATTCGGGGACGGTGCAGCGCCGCAAAGGCATGCCACCAGACTTCTGACCACTCCCCCAAGACGGCCAACTCGGCGTCCGTCCAGGCGGCGTCCCGCAAAAGAATGCCTGCACCCGCCAAACCTGCAGCCGTCGAGCCCAGCCACAGCGCGTGCTCTGGCCACCACTGGCCCCATTCGGTAGCCAGTTCGGCGGGCAGATCGCTGGCGCTGAACGGGCGTACCGCGTGGCCAGCCACCGACTGCAAGTGGTGGCAGACGGCGTTGAGCCACTGCGCATGGGGCACGTTGGCATCGACCTGCACCACACCCGACAGACTCCAGACGCCCTCTTCGGCCAGCCACAGCGCGGCTTGCCGGTAAGGCGCCAGGACCAGGGTCTCGTTGACGAGCAGGAAACCCAGCTCACGATTTGACTCCGCCTGACGCGCTTTGCGCGCCAACTCCCCCAAAGAGCCCATCATCCAGCGTGAGCCCTCACCACCACGGTCTCACGGGCATGCGCGGGGGAGCGGACTTCGGCCACACGCACCAGGGTGACCGGTCGCTTGCCCGCCATGCGCAGCTTGTCGCTGAAGCTGTGGCGACTTTGCTGCACAGGTGCCTGGTTTTGCGTCTGCTCACCCACAAAGAGCTGGAAAATCGCCGTGGCTTCACGGCCGTCGTCGTCACTCGCAACGACTTTCAAATCGATTTTTCCCTTAAAGCCCTTGGGTGGCGTCACCTCAAACACGCCTGTCGCCGGATCGAACTGCACCCACTTGGGCAAGGACGAGTTGTCGGCCAGCTTGGCCTGTAACTTGATGACGGCATCCTTGTTGGAGTGCATGAAGGCGTCGAACGGCAAACTGATCTTGGTGGCCAGTTGTGTGCTTTGTACAAACTGGTCGGTCACACCCCGGTTGATGGTCAAGCCAGGCGGCGCCGTTTCGTTCACCGCGATCTGGTAACCCGAGGCGCTGGTCTTGACGTCGACCAATGCCAACGGGGGTTCAGCGGTCGCGACCGTGCGCGGGGCCAGTGGCTGCAAAGCGGAAGCAAATGCTGGCGTCGCAGTCGCCACCGGTGGCGGTGGCGTCAGATCGGATGGCGCTGCCGGCAGCGTGGGTGGTGGAGGCACCACCACAGGGGGCAGCACAGGTTCCTCGCGGTCATTGTCTTTGGTCACGCTGGGGTCGTTGACGCCAGTGTTGTTGGTGGTTTGCGCCGTGATCTCGCGCGTCACCGTTCCCGTGCCATCGTCAAAGATGGACGAATGGCCCGAGACCGACTGACCACCCGAAGTGACCACCAGTTTGAGCTGCTCTTCGCCTTCGTACACAGCGTCGCGCTCGTTGGTGATGTCCACGGCCACCAGCACCGGCACATTGCCTGCAGTGATCGGCCCGGTGTAGAGCTGCCAGGTGGCGCCACCATCGAGCGAGTAATAGATCGGCGCCGTATCCAGCGAATCGTTAGGTTTGCCTTCGTTGTCGCCGGTGGGCGCTTTGCCAGCCTGCGCGGCATTTTGCACGTCCAAGGTCAGCACCTGACCAGAAGTGGCGGTGACCGTGAATACCGCACGCGGAGACGCTTCGTTGTAGTTGCCGCCAGCAACGGTGATGGGACCGCTCTGGTCGTTGTCCAGGTTATTGGTGTTGCTGTCCGGCCCATGGGTCGGGTCCACGTTCGGACCGTACTTGGTGCCCGTGCCATCGTCCACAATCGTGGTGTTGGCCGCTGCGGTGACTGTCGGGCTACTGGTCCAAGAAGCCTTGAGCGCAAAGGTCTCTGCGCCTTCGTAGGGTGCGTCCGCTTCCGTGCCGATGTCCACCCGCACATACACCTCGCCGCCTGCGGGCACTGTGGGCTTGTGGCTGGCGTCGTAGGTGGTCCAGGTCGTGCCATTGGTGGAGAACTGCAAGTTGGCAAAGCCTGCCCAGGTCGCTGCGGTGCCCGATGTCGCGTTTTGCAGCGCCAGGTCCAGCTGTTGTCCCGGTTGCGAAGTCACCGTGAACATCGCGTATTGCGAACCCTCGTTCACCGGCCCATAACCCGTCACACTGATCGGACGGTCATCGTCCAAGTTGCTGGTGTTGCTGTCCGGGCCGTTGGTCGGGTCCACGTTCGGACCGTACTTGGTGCCCGTGCCATCGTCCACGATGCTGGTGTCAGCTGCTGCGTTCTTGGCTGCGTTGGAGGTGAAGCTGGCCTTAAGCGCAAAGGTCTCTGCACCTTCGTAGTTCGCGTCCGCTTCCGTGCCGATATCCACCCGCACATACACCTTGCCGCCCGCGGGCGCCGTGGGTTTGTGGCTGGCATCGTAGGTGGTCCAGGTCGTGCCGTTGGTAGAGAACTGCACGCTGGTGAACCCAGACCACGTCGCCGCTGTGCCCGATGTGGCGTTTTGCAGCGCCAGATCGAGTTGTTGCCCAGGCGTTGCCGTGACGGTGAACATCGCGTACTGGGAACCTTCGTTGACCGGCCCATAGCCCGCCAAGCTGATCACCCGGTCATCGTCCAGGCTGCTGGTGTTGCTGTCCGGGCCATGGGTCGGGTCCACGTTCGGACCGTACTTGGTGCCCGTGCCATCGTCCACGATGCTGGTGTCGGCCGCTGCGTTCTTGCTCAGATTGTTCGTGTAGCTGGCTTTCAGCGCGAAAGTCTCTGCGCCTTCGTAGGTGTTGTCGTGCTCAGCGCTGATGTCCACCCGCGCATACACCTTACCGCCCACGGGCGCCGTGGGCTTGCTGTTGGTGCTGTACGTCGTCCAGGTCGAACCATCGGTCGACCACTCGTATGTCAAGCCGGACCGCGTCGCCGCCGTGCCCGAGGTGGCCGCCTGAAGGTCCAGATCCAGTTCATAGCCTTCAAGGGCGGTCACGGTGAACATGGCGTATGTCGATGCCTCGTTCACCGGCCCATATGCGGTCACGGTCAAGGTTCTGTCATCGTCCAGATGGGTGACGTTTTGCACCGGACTGCCCGATGTGATGGAACCCGAGTACTTGATGCCTGTGCCATCGTCCACGATGGTGGTGTCAGCTGCCGAGTTCTTGGCCGTGTTGCTTGAATACCATGCCTTCAAGGCAAAGGTTTCTGCCCGCTCGAAATCACCATCGAGTTCCGATGCGATGTCGACACGCACATACACCTTGCCACCCACGGGGACAGTGGGCTGGCTGCCCGAAGCGCCGTTCCATGTGTAGGGCACCCAGGTGCTGCCATTGGTGGAGTATTCATACGTGAATCCCGTCCGCGTCGCTGCGTTGCCCGTGGTCGCAGACTGCAACGCCAATTCGAGCGCATAGCCTTCGATGGCATTGACGGTGAACATGGCATAGGCAGACGCCTCATTCACTGGGCCATAGGCCATCACGGCAATGGTGCGGTCATCGTCCAGGACGGGATACCCAGGTGCAGTTGACGCTGAAGGCGTGAAAGTGGTGTTGTCACTCAGGAACACTTGCCCGGTCCCGTCGTCAATGATCCCGCCCTGCCCGCTCGCACTGACGCCTGCATCATCGGTGGCCACCAGCGCATAGGTTTCCAAGCCCTCAAATGGTTGGTCCTGCCGGATGGCCGTGCGCACCAGCAGGGTGCTGCCAGACATGGTCACGGATGCACCGGGCGTGTAATCGACCCACTGATTGGACGCATTCAGGTATTGCAAGGGCGAACTGCTTGCAGCATTGCTCGTATCCATGCCGAGAACAGCATAGCTGGCGCCATGGCCTGTCTGGTTCAAAGCCAACTGAACGGTTTGGCCGCTGGCACCGTTGACTCTGAACACAGCGTAAGGCGACGCTTCATTGACCGTCACGCCCTCTACAGTCAAAGGCGTCAAGCGGATACCAATGCTGGTGTAGGCGACATTCGAATTGTCATTGCCATCGTTCACCACCACCGAAATACTGCGTTCCGTCCGGTCCCCGCCAGACGTGACGAACCCGATCGCCTGGAGTGCAGCCTGGTAATCTGCCAATGTGGCCGCGCCGGACAAGGTGATCTGGCCGGCCACCGAGGTGTTGGCACTGATGCCCACAGGCAAAGTGCCTACAGACAACACATCCCCTGTCTTGGCATTCGTCAGAATCACCGTGGCCGATGCGATGTTGGTGTTGTCCACATCGGTGATCAACCGGTCCGTGTCTGCGATGGCAACAGAAGATCCCCCTAAAGTGAACGAGGTTGCATAGCCCGTGCCACTGGCACTGCCATCCAAGTCGAGGAACGGCGGATCATTGACTGGCGTGACCGTCACATACACCGTGACCGAGGTGGTGCCGCCATGCCCATCGCTGACCGACACGGTGAATTGGTCCGTGCCCGTGTAGTTGCCATTGGGCGTGTAGGTGTAAGAGCCGTTGGCATTGACCACAACCACACCATGGGTGGGGGCTGTGCCTGCGGCATAGGTCAAGCTGGCATCGTCGGCGTCATAGGCCTTGACCTGCCCTTTGATCGGCGTGTCTTCGGGCGTGGTGATTTCGTACCGTTGGTCTACGCTGTCGTAGCCGGGATCTGTTGTCCCATCTGGCAACTTACCGCCTACAGGCAGGTCGTTGACACCGTTCACCGTGATGGACAAGGTGGCAGCATCCACCCCTGTATAGGTGCTGCCCGATGGGTCGTTGAGCACATACTGAAAATTGTCGGTCAACGTTTCACTTGCGTGCAAAGCGTTGACCGCGGCATTACTGGCATCCAGCGTGTAGGTGTAGCTGCCATCCGCTTTGATTTTGAGTGTGCCGTACAAACCTGCCACTTCGTAATCGTTGTTGCCATCCACAACCGTGTCTGTTGCCTTGCTGCTCGAGATGCGCACCACAGTGGCGCCAGCATCCTTGCTGTCGTTGGACAAAACGCCTGTGCCAGCCGTTTTGCTCACGGAAACAACGCCCTCATTGATTGCATTGACATCATTGACAGCCACCGGCGCGCCATTCGACGCCCCCAAAACCGTGATGTAGAGCGTTGCCGTGCTGGTCACATTGGACGCATCCTTCATGGTGTAGCTGAACGCCTCGGTGGCCGTTTCACCCGCACCGAGCGTCGCATCGTCTGTGGTCGGTGTGTAGGTGTAGCTGCCGTCGGCGTTGAGCAGCAGCGTTCCGTGTTGCCCCGTCAGCGTCGCGCCAAGCGTACCTGCCTTGGTAAAGGTCAGGTTGCCACTCAGGGTGCCGGCCGCATAGGATTTGTTAAGCGTCACGCTGGTGATCACACCCGACGTATAGGTCACCTCCGAAATCGTTGTGCCCGCCGTGATGCCCGTGCCGCTGACCTCCATGCCCACGGCGATCGTCCCGGTGTAACTGGCAGAGATGGACACCACACTGCCACTTTCAACACCACTCGCCGAAGTGGCGATTTTCATGCCACTGGTGTTCTCGGTCAGCGTGGTGGAGTTCTCAAAACCAACGTCTTTGTTATTAAAAAACGCCAAGCTGGCAATCGCCGTATAACTCCCAGCCGTACCTGTCGAGTACTTGGCGGGCGTGCCACTCAAAGTGATTTCGTAATCTGCGGTGGTCCCTGCCACCAGGGTCTTGTTGACCACATCCACTTTGACACCGGCACTGTCAAAGACGAGGTAATAGACGCCACTGACCTGCACATAAAGTTCTTCGCCTCCGTTCACAGAATTGAAACCCGAGTCGCCTCTGAAAATCAGTTTGGTGCTGGATGCGGGAGAGGTGTACGAACTGATGCTGGCCTCACCACCAATAGAGAGGCCCGTGAGGGTCTTGGTTTCGCCGTTGCTGCTGCCGTCTACATCCGTGTCGTTGGTCAACACATTGCCTGTGGCCGAGAACCCGGTTGAGGCGAAAGTTGAGCCAGCCACCGTGGTGGTCTCTTGAGCAAGGTTGTAATCGTTGACAGCCACAGGTGTGTCGTTGCGGCCGTCGATGGTCACCGTCAGTGTGGCCGTGGCAGACATGCCGCTGCCATCGCTGGCACTGTAGGTGAAACTTTCTGACAGCGTCTGCCCTGTCAGGCGCAAGGCTTGCACAGCGGGATCGGCGTCGTTGACCACATATTTGTAACTGCCATTCGCCCCCATGGTGAGGGAGCCATAGCGGCCCACCACCACGGTGCCATTGGAGGCTGAAGTCGAGGAAGACGCCACGGCCGAAGTGGCGGCCGATTGCCCGACCTGCACCACCACCAAAGAACCACTGCCGGCCGTGTCATTGCTCAGCACATTGCCCGTGGCGTCTTGACCCGCCGTGGCGTTGTTCAAACCACTTTGCTCCATGGCCAAAGCAGCACCGGTCGCACTGGTGTCGTTGCTCAGCGCGGGGCCGTCAGGTACTGGGGTGATCGTCAGTGTCAAAGTCGCGGTATCGGTGCCGCCATGGCCATCTGAGATGGTGTAGCTGATCACGGGCACCGCACCGTCGTAGTTGGGCGCAGGCGTGAAGCTGTAACTGCCATTGTTGTAGACCAACAAGGTCCCCACACCCGGGATGATGGTGTTGGCGCCGACCACCCCCGACGTCAAAGTCCCCCCGGCCGGGGTGAACGTGTAGCCCGTCATCGTGAGGGTGTCGCCGTCCGGGTCGGTGTCGTTGGTGATGAGGTTGCCCATCAGCGCGACATCTTCGGTCACGGTGCCGGTGTCGTTGACGGCGTCGGGCGTTGAGTTGACAGGCGTGACGGTGATCGTCAAGGTGGTGTTGGCTGTGGTGAGGCCATCACTCACTTTGTAGGTAGCCACCGGCACGGTCCCGGTGTAACCATTCACCGGGGTGAAGGTGTAGCTGCCATCGCTGTTGATCACCAGCGTACCGACACCTGAAAGCGTTGCGGTTGTGCCGGCGGTGTAGAGTTGCCCGTTGACCGCAAACTCGGTCACGCTCAAGGTGTTGCCATCGGGGTCACTGTCATTGGTCAGCACATTGCCTGTGGCGGTCAAAGTGCCTTCGGTGATGGTTCGGGTATCTGCCACAAGCACAGGTGGCGAGTTGTAGGCTGTCAACACGCCATTCAGTGCCGAATCCACACGATCCGAAGAACTACCGACCTCGTACACGTTGGCATTGGTGCTGCCGTTGTTGTGCACCGGAGCTCCTGCAGTGATGGCGCTGAACCAGTTTTGATCCACCACCAGCACAAAGCCCTGGTTGTCTATTGCGTTCGAATCGCCATCCTGGTTGCCATCGAGCGTGGCCGCCTGGAATGTCGTGAACGAAGGGTCGTACCAGAAGTAGAAACCGCGCACGACACCCTGGTCCTTGATCGGACGGCTGATCCAGCCGTGGTAGGTGGTGCCGTTGATGGTGAGATCCACCACCACATCGTTTCCAGAGAACGTACCCGATGACGTGTTGTCGTTGATGCTGGCGACACCCAGGCTTTGGCCCAGGAATCGGTCTGATTCCTGCTCTTTTTCAGCGTAATAGCGGTATTCAGGCGCCAGGGCATAGGCCGTGGTGAAGTTGAACGAGGCGTGTTCGACTTGGTAGACCTCACCGTTGTAGAGCAACTGGCCCGCGTCGTTTTCGGTCATTACCTGGGCCAAAGTCTCGCTGTTCTGAGGCAAGCCCAGGACCTGCATTGCAAACAGCTGGCCCTCGTCGCCCGGCGTGTCCTGCTGGGGGTGCAGGGCCGCATCGATGCTGTGACCCACCTCTTCGAGCAGCGCTTGCACAAGGCGCGGATCCTGTTCACTGCCTGCCCACCAGGCGCTGTTCAGAAAAATCGTCGGCTGGCCATCCGGCCCCTTGGCCGTGAAGGCAGCCATGGACAAACCCATGTGGGCCGCGTCCACTTCGACGACACGGATCTGGTAGCTGCCGTCCAGAATATGCTGCTGCATGCCATACAAGGCATTCACGGTCTGCGTGTCGTTGGCCTGGATGCCGAAAACCTGCATCCACTGCGCATCGCTCCACTGGGCAGCTGCGTTGCGCACTTGCTCTTGCACCAGGGCCATCGCTTGACCCAGGTTCACGCTGGCCAGGGCCGACACGTCGAACATCGGAGGCGTATCGGCAACAGGCACCACCACATCGGGGTGTGCCAAAGCATCCACGGCAGTGTCCACCGCCGCCCCATCGAACATGAAGCGTGGCTCCAAAGCCATCAAACCGCTGGCGCGGCGGGTCAACCCTGCGTTTTTCTTGTTTGACATGTCACTGTCCTTCGGACGGGTTGAGCAGCACTTTGCCGCTCATGCCTGCCATGAGTTCTGGAAATTTGCCGTGGATGGCCGCAGCCACTTTCACGGATTGGCTGACCGGGTCCACACGCGCACCGATGCGGGTGAAACGGGCCGGATAGGTTTTACGGGTTTCGTCGATCTGCACCTCAAAGGCACCACCCACCTTGAGCCAGCGCAGCCAGACCGAAGGCACGAGGAATTCGAGCTCCAGCACGCTGTCGTCCAAAATGTCGAGCAGTGCCTGGCCTGGCTGCACGAACTGCTGTTCGCGCACTTTTTGCTCGGCCACACGGCCTGCAAAAGGTGCAGCCACCTGGCATTTGGCCAACACGGCCTTGTTGGCGCCCACTTCGGCTTTGGCTTTGTTGACTGCCGATTTGGACAGGTCCAACTCCAACTGGCCGACCGAATTGAGTTGCTCCAGCCGCAGATTGGATTTGAGTGTCTGATCGGCCCCTTGCAACTCTGCCTCGGCCTTGTCCAGCTGGGCACGCTGCAGCGAGCAGTCAAACTGCACCAACATATGCCCGGCGCGGAAGGCACCGCCCTCGGGCACCGGCAGGTGTGAAACCTTGGCCCCAATCTCTGCCGCAATGGTGGTGTAGCGGCGGGGCATGAGCTGGGCACGGATGTCTTGCCGGGCCATGGCCGGGCTGGCGCCTGCCGGGCGCTGCGCAGGTGCCACAGGCGGCACGCCTTGCGCCAAGGCCGACACGGCCCAACAAGCCGCGCCCAAAACGAAACCCTTGACCATCACTTGTTGCTTTCTGCCTGAGCCACCTTGGCGCCTTGTTTGATTTCACGCCACGGGGCGTTGAATCGGGTGACTTGATCGGTCAATTCCTGCAAAGACAATTCACTGGTGCTGCCAATCTGTGGCTCCAAACCCAGCGTGGACAGCATGCGGTTTTCGGCCACCTGCACCTGCGCCAGTGCCTGGTAGCGGCGCAGCAAACTCAAAATAGACGAGGTCTCGGTGCTGACCACATCAAGTTTGCTTTGGGCTGCCACCATCTGGCGGTTGCGCATGACTTCGGCGATCTTGTTGTCGGTGTCATAAATGGCGTCGGCCCGGTCGAACTGGCTGCGCGCATTCATGACCTGCAGGCGCGACAAATGCACCTGTGTCAAAACAGCCGCCTGCGCGGCCACGCGGCGCTGGTCGGCCAAAGCCACGCCTGCCTCAGCGGCTTTCAACTGGGTGCCACTGGTGAACAGGTTCATCAGGTTGAACGACAGTTGCACACCGGCTTCGTTCCAGTTGTTGCTCAGCAGATAACGGTCGGTGTCGTATTTGGCACCGTAGTTGAAGGACAGGTTGGGGAACATGCGCAGCAGGGTGCGGCGGGTTTCCTCGCGGGCGATGCGTGCGTTGTAATGCTGCTCGCGCAAATCGGCGTTGTTGAGCAGCGCCACTTCTTCCAGCTTATCGACCGGCACCTGCGCCGCTTCGTCGCTGATGTTTTTCAGATCGGTCGTGGCGATCTGGATGGACTGGTTCAGCGGTGCGTTGATCAAGCCTGCCAGCTCCACCTGGGCCGACGACAGTTCTTGGTTGATGGATTCGAGCAGGCGCAGGTTCTCCAGCACCTGGCGCTGGTAGCGCAGTGGCTCCAACGGGTTCTTCACGCGCTCACCGGCCACTTTGCGCGAATCCGCCAGTGCTTCTTCGGCCAACGCGATGGTCTTTTGCACATCGGTCTTGAGCAACTGGGCGCTGGCAGCGCGCCAGTAGGCGGTGCGCACATCTTGCATCAGCAGGTGCATGGCCTTGCGGCGCTTCTCGCCAGCCACCAGGAAACGATCGGCCTGCTGCTTGGAGCCGTAATAACCCAGACCCACGTCCAGCAGGCTCCAGGTCAGGCCCAGGTCGTAGGTGTTGTGGGTGCGGTCGGTGGTGGTGGAAGATGAGTTGGTGTTGGGATCTTCGATCGGGTAAGGGCTGCTGTGCGTGTAGCGCATCCGGTCGCGGTAGGCGTACCCTGCTTGTGCCATCAGCTTGGGCAGCATGTCGAACTTGGCCACGTCCAGCTGGCCCATGGCCAGGGCCTCTTCCATCATCTTGGCACGGCGATCCAGGTTGTACTTGAGGGCACGGGCCATGGCCTCATTCAGTGTCAACGGGCCATGGATCGGTGCCACATCCTTGCGCATGGCTTCGGTGTCTTTTTGCTGTTGGGCCTGCATGTCTTGTGGCGCCAGTGCAACAGGTTGCACGCTGGCACAGCCCGTGGCCAAGACACAGGCCAACGCGATGGCACCCAAGCGGGCAGACTGACCAAGCAATTCAGATTGTTTTTTGCTGCGCATTGATTTCTCTTTTCCTATTTTTTCTGTTGATCTTTGAATTGATAACTTGTTTCTTGATTCTTACTTTTTCCAAATATCACATTAATACAGCTATTTTGATAAATCCAAATAAATCCAAATCATCACATCATTTTGACAGTAATGCTGCGTCCAAATGGCGTACAAGAAACGCAGAACAAATCACCAAAAACGAAATCACATTCACCCACCCCGCCCCTCAAGTCCATCCACAAAGTCCAAGGCATTTCTGACGCCTCCATAAAATGCACCATGCCCTCACGATTTCTCTTGTTCGGTCTGCCACTGCAACGCCTTTGGCTGAGGGTGTTGTTCGTCTGCCTGTGGTTGCCGCAGGGGGGGCTGGCCCAAGACCACATCGTTGAGCGCGCCTGGCTGGAAGACCCTGGCCGCCAATGGCAGTGGCAAGACGTTCAAAAGCGCCCCTTTCAGCCGTACATGGGCATGCTGAGCGAGGGCTTTGGCCATTCGGTCATCTGGCTGCGTTTGCGCATTGATCCTGGAACGCACCCTGCGCCAGAGCAAGACCCCGGCCACTTGGTGCTGCGCATCCGCCCTGTCTACCTCGACGACATCCGGGTGTTCGACCCTCTGGCACCGCAAGGCACGGTGGGCGTGACTGGGGACACCCACCACCCCCGGCTCAGCGACGACCAAAGCCTGGATTTCTTGTTACGCATTGCCCGCGGCACTCAGCCGCGCGACATCTGGTTACGGGTAGCGTCGACCAGCACCCGCCAGATCGATGTGCAAGCACTCAATACCACCGACCTGAACCGCATCTCTCACACCCAGCAACTGGTCTTTGCTGGCTATGTGAGCGTGGTGCTGCTGTTTGCAGCCTGGGGCATCACATATTGGCTGTTCAGCCGCGAACATTTGATCGGCGCCTTCGGCCTGATGCAAGTGAGCGCGCTCCTTTACGCCTTGGGCGCCCTGGGCTATTGGCGCGCTTTTTGGCCGCCTCACTGGTCTGCTTCGGTGCTGGATCACATCACTTCTATTTTCAGCATCACCGCCGTCAGCATGGCCATCTTTTTCCATGTGCTGATGATTCGGGAATTCAGCCCTCCCCCCTGGGTTCAGCAAATGCATTGGGGCATGTTGATCTTATTGCCACTCAAACTTGCGGGCATGGCCGTGGGCTGGACACTCGAGGCCTTGCGCATCAACATGTTCGAGGTGGCATTGGCTCCGGTGCTTTTCTTTGCGTCGGCCCTGCTGTGTCGCGGTTGGTCCGCTCCTGAGCCACGTCAACGGCCTGTGCTTTCCCGCCCGGTGGTCATCGGGTTTTATGCGTGCATGGTGTTTGTGCTGGCACTGGCGGGCTTGTCGGGTCTGGGGCTCAAAAATGGCAGCGAAATCGCGCCCTATATCGTGCAGGTGCATGGTCTGCTGACGGCTTTTCTGGTTTTGTTGATGCTGCAGTACCGCGCCCATGTGATGCACCAGCAACAGCGTGACACCGCCTTGGCGTTGGAGCGCAGCCTGCTGCAGGCACAGCAGGATCGTGAAATTCGGGAGGAACAGGACAAACTGCTGACCATGCTCGCGCACGAAATCAAAACCCCACTGGCCACCATGCACATGCGACTGGACGCCCACGCCAATGGCAGCCGAGAGATCAAGCAGGCGATCCGCGACATGAACAACGTGATCGAACGCTGCCTGCAAACCGCCCGATTGGGTGACAAGCAGTTGGTGGCGCGCATCGAGCGTTGTGACATCGGCGCCCTGATCCACGACGTGGTTTTGGTATGCCCCCAGCCTGGACGGGTGGACCTGGAGATGCCTCCCGATTTGCACATGCAAGCCGACCGCCAGCTGCTGTTCATCGTCTTGAACAACCTGCTCGAAAACGCTTGCAAATACGCAGCGCCCGAGACACCCATTCAACTGAAGGTCACGCCCAGGGCCCAGGCTGATGGCACATGGCTGCAATTCGAGGTGACCAACCAAGCAGGCCCCGCAGGGCAGCCCGAAACCGACAAAGTTTTCACGAAGTATTACCGCAGCCCTCATGCCCGGCGCCAAGCCGGCACCGGCCTGGGCTTGTACTTGGTGCGCAATCTGGTGCAAGTTCTGGGTGGTCACATTGACTATGCGCCGAACGGCACCACCACCCGCTTCATTTTGCAACTGCCCAACACCTGAGGACAGAAATCCCCATGCCCATCCCGCCCTCGCTGCACATTTTGGTGGTGGAAGACAACGACAGCCTGCGCGATGCGACGGTGGACTTCCTACAAGCCCAGGGCCACCAAGTCACAGGCGTGGTGTCTGCAGAAGATGCGGACGATACCCCCACACGCGACCTGCCCGACCTGTACTTGGTCGACGTCAACCTGCCCGGCGAAAACGGCTTTAGTCTGGCTGAGCGCATTCGCCAAAGTCACCCCCTGGCCGGCATCGTCCTGATGACAGCGCGCGACCAACTCACTGATCGGCTTGAAGGCTATTCCTCTGGCGCGGACAACTACCTGATCAAACCTGTCGAGCAGAGCGAATTGCTGGCCTGCATCAACACTTTGGCAAGACGCATCAAGGCCAGCGCCGCCGCACCCGTCGCCAGTCTGACGCTGCACAGCCATACCCTGAACTTGTCCGGCCCCAGCGGCACGGTGACACTGTCGCATGGCGAAGGCCTGCTGCTGGCCGCGTTCTGCCGGGCCGCCGGTCAAAAGCTCGAGCGCTGGCAGGCCATGCAATTGGTGGACACCAAGGACAAGGGCCTGGTGCCCGCCAATCTGGAAATGCGCATCAGCTCGCTGCGCAAGAAACTCAGCGCGTGCGGCGCACCAGACGAAGCCATCCGCACCTTGCGGGGATTTGGTTATGCACTGAACTGCCCTATTCAAGTGCTTTGAGACATCCTGGTGATCTTTCTCTGCTGAGACGCCGCCGTATCAGGCTCTGCAAGAAAACCACCCTTCAACGCTTTCTCCATGAAAAAAACCACCGGCTGGTGGTTTTTTTCATGGAGGGGTGCTGGGCTCAAACCGGTTGCACATTGCGCAGCTTGATGTGCAACTCGCGCAGTTGCTTCTCGTCCACCGGACTCGGGGCCTGCGTGAGCAGGCATTGAGCACGCTGGGTCTTGGGGAAGGCGATCACGTCGCGAATCGAGTCGGCCTTGGTCATCAGCGTGATCAGGCGATCGAGGCCGAAGGCCAGGCCACCGTGCGGAGGCGCACCGTACTGCAGGGCATCGAGCAGGAAGCCAAACTTGAGCTGCGCATCTTCCGGGCCGATCTTGAGGGCAGAGAACACCTTGCTTTGCACTTCGGCGCGGTGGATACGCACCGAGCCACCGCCCAGTTCCCAGCCGTTGAGCACCATGTCGTAGGCCTTGGCAATGCAGCGGCCGGGATCGCTGTCCATGTAGTCCTCGTGGCCGTCCTTGGGTGCGGTGAAGGGGTGGTGCACGGCGTTCCAGCGGCCCTCGTCCTCGTCCAGTTCGAACATCGGGAAGTCCACCACCCACAGCGGTGCCCAGCGGTCTTCGAACAGGCCGGTCTTCTTGGCGAACTCGCTGTGACCGATTTTGAGGCGCAGCGCGCCAATGGCGTCGTTGACCACCTTGGCCTTGTCGGCGCCGAAGAACAGGATGTCGCCATTCTGTGCGCCGGTGCGCTTGAGGATCTCGGCAATGGCGGCGTCGTGGATGTTCTTGACGATGGGCGACTGCAGGCCGTCACGGCCAGCGGCCACGTCGTTGACCTTGATCCAGGCCAGGCCCTTGGCGCCGTAGATCTTGACGAACTCGGTATAACCGTCGATCTCGCCACGGCTCATCTCGG
>JACCDU010004989.1_pt1 | contig 22791 bp, 23 predicted proteins | sample 7446081 | NCBI WGS metagenome assembly JACCDU01 (sample SAMN15323447, study PRJNA562643) | freshwater metagenome | isolation source: river surface water | place: USA:Blue River Watershed | collected 2017-08-17
CATCAGCGCCCGATAGATCAGTGAGCGATTCCTCTTGAATCCACGTGAATCCATATTTATTTGCCAAAGCCATACCTGTTACCTCGTTGCGAGAGGCAATCGTCACCTGCCTAAATCCAGAATCTTTTAAAGCGGCAACAACTGCCTTGGCCATTCCGCCAGAGCCACGCACTAAGACCGAGTAATCGCTATCAACTTTATGGTTCTTTAGTGAATCCACCACTGCTTGATAATCGGTGTTGTAAGCCTTGAGATAGCCATCGGTATTAACGATGGTATTGACCGCATCAATTGCAGCTGCCGATTGGTCCATCTCGTCCATAAATGGAATAACTGCCTCTTTATGGGGCATCGAGACTGCGGCTCCTCTAATCTTAAAAGCTCTTACGCCCCGAACAGCGCCCTCGGCATCATCGACAGCAAAGCCCTTGTATACAAAGTTGAGCCCGAGCTCTTCATAGAGAAAATTATGAAACCTTGTGCCGATATTGCTCGGTCTGGCAGCGATAGAGATGCACATCTGCATTTCAACGTTGAGCATGGCCATCTGATTACCCAAGCTGCTCTCTTATTTGCTGGGCATGATCTTTGGGATGGCTGATGTATGTATCAAGCCAAGTTTGTACCGAATATTCACCTGACTCTGAATGAGTACCTGAGTTCGCAAGCTCGCCCTCGCTCAAGCGAAGAAGTAATTGAAACGAGGCGTTTCTCACTGCGGTAAAGACTGCGATCGCAGTATCCACATCTGCTTCCGAGTAACCCAATGTTGGGGTAGATGCCCACTTACCTTCGTCATATCCCTGAATCATTGTTCCTGGTTCAGCAATCAGGCGACGAAGGCGCGCGTATGACTGCGCCTCGCTATCGGCTACATGATGAATTACTTGCCGAGGCGTCCAACCCTCAGAGTCGCTTCGATCAAGATCTGATGGCGGAATCGATTGAATTAAATGAAGAAACTCTTCTGTTGAAAGTTGATACGACTTGGCAAGATCTTGGATGGACATACAGTCAGATTAGCGAATGTATGGGCGAAGCTCTACCTTGCGATTGCAGCAAAGGGAGCCTTCCATCGCAAGCTCATGAGCTATTTCAGGTGTCTCTGCCTCGATGATCCAGAATCCGCTGTAATACTCGGGAGCGTCAAATAGAGATCCAGGGGTTACCTCGCCCTTGTTCTCACGGTTATCAATCAATGTCGCGACCGAACTTGGGCGAATACCTGCAGCTGTGATCCAGTGGCCGTTGTTCTGGAGCTTCTCATTAAATGCATCAATTTTCTGCATCTCATCAGAGTTAGCTGGATTTCCTGGACCATCGATAACGAAGATAATGAAGCGCATATTCCTAGTCTACCTATAGAGAATGCCATCGAAAGGCCCGACTGCTAACGTTTTCTCGTGGCAACCTTAGAAGCAATGCTGGCATCACCAGACCAGTCTGTGCGACTCAAAGGTGCGCTTGCGGCGGGAACTTATCCCGCCCCAGAGTTCATTTCGATTCTCATCTCGCAATGTGCCCATGAACCAGATTTCTTTGTCAGAGACACACTCTCTTGGGCATTAATGCGCCACGACCAGGGTTCTGTTGTAGAAAAGCTCATCCCAGAATTGAACTCTCCAATTGCACAGTCGAGAAGCCAAGCTCTCCACACATTCTCAAAGATCGGCGAGAAAAAGTACTACCGATTAATCACTGATAAACATCTCTTTGATGAGGAAGATTCAGTTGCATCAACTGCATGGCGAACAGCGTCAGTATTAGTCCCCGATAATGAGAAGGCAGCTTTAGTTGACAAACTTATAACCCAGTTGGGTAGAGGTGATTCTGATATGCAATTTGGGCTCACTCGATTTCTCTGCACCTTGGGAGAGGTAATTGTTGCCCCTCTGATGGAGGCCGCGAAGTCAACAAAGGAAGAAGTTCGTGTTCAAGCTGAATTTACCTTGTTGAGATTTAGGGAGATGGAGCTTGAATTTAAGAAGGTTCGTTAGCCCTGCTTGCGAATGTAGATCTGTTTCTTGACTATCGCCACAACAGTGCCATCAGCTGATTTAATTTCAACATCGAACCACTTGAGGTATTTCCCTGAAGCCGTAACCTCGCGCTTAATCTCATCGAGCTCTTCATCCCAGAGATGAAATTCTGCATATACAGTGCTTTTGCCTGGTGAGACATATTCAATCTCGCTCCGCTTATCCCAGACGATGTAACCCTTGCCGAGGTTCTTCATAATCATCACCATGTAAAAAGGATCTGTCATCGCAAAGAGTGAGCCCCCAAAGAGGGTTCCTACATAGTTTGAAGTCAGTACCTTCTTCTTCAACCGCACCTTTGTATGGCGGAAATCTTTCGAAATCTCTCGCACTGATATCCCAGAGAAGAGAAAGGGGGGCCAAAGATTGAGCATGCGCCGCATACCTGCATGAGATGTCATCAGAGCTTGGAGCGGATGGTGTTTTTGACTCATATATCGGAGTCTACTTCTGTGGGGATTTAAGGAACCAACTGTGGGCGGTGAGGGTTTCGAACCCCCGACATCCTCGGTGTAAACGAGGCGCTCTACCACTGAGCTAACCACCCGATTCGCCGGAGCGAAGCGTGCTCGCGAATACTACACTGAACCCATGGCACTCTTCCAAATGCAGATCTCGCTCCCAGACCGTCCCGGCTCACTAGGCGCGATTGCGTCGGCAATTGGCGCAGCAGGCTGCGATATTCGCGAGCTTGTTGTTCTTAAGTCGGAAGATGGACGCGGTATCGATGACATCACCGTGGCAGTGCCAGGCACCGATCCAGCAGATTTGGTCAGCGTTCTTAACTCCATTGGTGGAGTTGAAGTTATTTCTATCAAGCCGCTTTAAAGGCGACTTCAGTAGCGAATTAAGCGAGCGCTGCTAGCGCTGCCTTGTAATCATCATTGCTTCGAGCATCGCCGAGACCATTAACTACTGACCAGCGGATGATTCCCTCTTTATCAATCACAAATGTTCCGCGAAGTGCGCAGCCACGAGCTTCATCGAAGATTCCATATGCCTGAGCTGTTGCGCCATGTGGCCAGAAATCTGCAAGTACAGGGAACTTATATCCTTCTTGCTCTGCCCAGATGCGCTGGGTGAACATTGAATCGCATGAGAGAGCAAGTAGCTCGACATTCTCGTTCTGGAATGAAGCGAGGTCATCGCGCATCGCGCAGAGTTCGCCGGTACATGTTCCGGTAAAGGCAAATGGAATAAAGAGAAGAACTACATTCTTCTTACCCTTAAATGATGAGAGCGAAACTTTGTTGCCATTCTGATCATTGAGTTCGAAATCCGGAGCTGCTGATCCAATTGAGATTGTCATGCGAGGAGAATAACTTACGGGCGTTACAACGGCTTGCCGAAATTACCGCTTTACGCTCTTTCGTGCGACCAATCTTGTTGCGCTCCAATCAGCGGCAATCGCAAATGTCGAAGTCTGCGATAGTCCAACATTGGGTGCGGCATCTTGAATATCACTCGGTTCAACATGGCCATCGCGACCCGCCTTTGGAGTAAGCACCCAGACCGCTCCGCTTTCAGAGAGATAGGTAAGAGCGTCTACTAATTCATCTTCCAGGTCGCCATCGCCATCGCGCCACCAGATGATGACGGCATCGACAACTTCTGTGGTCTGATTTTCAATTAACTCAGTGCCGGTAATTTCGGAGATCTTTGAACGTAGAGATTGATCCGAGTCGGAGCTACCTCCGAGTTCGAGTACAAGCTCTCCTGGCTTTAAGCCCATGCGCGCTGCCACGGGCTAAGTCCAATAGATACCGGCCGGTTTCGCAAGAGTTTGGGGTATCTATTCTCGGTATTCATTCTCAGGTAATGGGCGTCACGCCTACTTATTTTGCCTCCGAACCCCTTAGGCGCGAGAATATGCCCCATGAGCGAATTCCAGGGCCAGGCGGATTACCTTCTCAATCAATTGGTGGATACCGATCCATCAGAGACTCTCGAATGGCAGCAGTCACTCGATGCAGCGCTAGAGGCAGCTGGCCCGGTCCGCGCCCGCTTCTTGATGCTTGCTCTTCTCAAGCGTGCACACGAGCGCCAAGTTCCAATCTCAAATCTTCGTACAACTGATTACATCAACACCATCACTCCTCAGGCTGAACCGCAGTTCCCTGGTGATGAAGATATCGAACGCCGTATTCGCTCTTATGTTCGTTGGAACGCAGCGATGCTCGTACATCGTGCACAGCGCCCAGGTGTTGGAGTTGGTGGACATATCTCAACCTATGCATCTTCTGCAGCTTTATATGAGGTTGGTTTCAACCACTTCTTCCGCGGTCAAGATCATGCTGGTGGTGGAGATCAAGTTTTCTTCCAGGGACATGCAAGCCCCGGAATGTACTCACGTGCATTCCTAGAAGGTCGCTTCTCTGAAAATCAACTCGATGGTTTCCGTCAAGAACTTTCACATCAAGGTGGCGGACTCTCTTCTTATCCGCACCCACGTTTGATGCCAGACTTCTGGCAATTCCCAACCGTCTCAATGGGTATCGGTCCTCTCAATGCGATCTACCAAGCTCGCTACAACCGTTATCTCCACAATCGTGGGATCAAGGACACATCAGATCAGCGCGTATGGGCATTCCTTGGCGATGGTGAGATGGATGAGGTCGATACTCTCGGCGCAATTGGTCTTGCATCACGCGAGAAGCTCGATAACTTAACTTTCGTCGTTAACTGTAACTTGCAGCGCCTCGATGGCCCGGTTCGCGGTAATGGCAAGATCATCCAAGAACTCGAATCCATCTTCGGTGGCGCTGGCTGGAATGTCATCAAGGTTATTTGGGGTCGTGGTTGGGATCCACTCCTTGCGCAGGATAAAGAAGGCGCACTCGTTAACATCATGAATACAACTCTTGATGGTGATTACCAGACATTTAAGGGTGAATCCGGCGCTTATGTCCGCGAACACTTCTTTGGAAAAGATCCTCGCACTGCAGCGATGGTTGCAAATTACTCAGATGACGACATCTGGAACCTCAAGCGCGGCGGACACGATTACCGCAAGCTCTACGCAGCATATCTCGCTGCAACTGCCAATAATGGAAAGCCAACTGTCATTCTTGCAAAGACAGTGAAGGGCTGGACACTTGGTTCACACTTCGAAGCGCGTAACTCAACGCACCAGATGAAGAAGATGACACTTGAAGACATCACCGAATTCCGTGATCGTCTTGAGATTCCACTTCCTGATAGTGCGCTCGATAAGTACACACCTGCATATTTCAAGCCAGCAGCAGATTCTGTTGAGGCGAAGTACTTGGCTGAACGTCGCGCCGCACTAGGTGGATCAGTTCCGCGTCGCCGCACTGTTTCTAAGCCACTTCCAACTCCGCCAGATTCTGTCTATGAATCAGTCCGCCGTGGTTCAGGTCAGCAGGAGATCGCGACAACGATGGCATTTGTCCGTATGTTGAAGGATCTCGTTAAGGATGAGGGCATCGGAAAGCGCCTTGTTCCAATCATTCCTGATGAAGCTCGTACCTTCGGCCTCGATTCATTGTTCCCATCACTGAAGATCTATTCACCTCATGGTCAGCAGTACACATCTGTCGACCGCGAATTGATTCTCTCTTACAAGGAATCAACAGCTGGACAGATTCTCCATGAAGGAATCAACGAGGCTGGCTCGGTCGCATCATTTACCGCTGTTGGCTCTTCATATTCAACTCATGATGAACCAATGATTCCTATCTATATCTTCTATTCGATGTTCGGCTTCCAACGCACAGGCGATGCCTTCTGGGCTGCATCTGACCAGTTGGTTCGTGGATTCGTTCTCGGTGCAACAGCTGGTCGCACAACTCTTAATGGTGAAGGTTTGCAGCATGAAGATGGCCACTCACATCTTCTCGCATCAACTAACCCTGCAGTTGTCTCATATGACCCTGCATATGCATACGAACTTGGACATATCTTCAAGGATGGTCTCCGTCGTATGTATGGTGCAAATAGTGAGAATGTTTATTACTACATCACTGTTTACAACGAGCCATATGCACAGCCAGCAGAGCCTGAAAATCTAGATATTGATGGACTTCTACGCGGTATCTATCTCTTGAAGTCAGGCGAGAAGCAGCGCAAGAAGAATGCTCAGATTCTCGCATCGGGCGTTGGCGTTAACTGGGCGCTCAAGGCACAGGATCTCTTGCAGAAGGATTGGGGCGTATCAGCCTCTGTTTGGTCTGTAACTTCTTGGAATGAACTTCGCCGTGATGGCTTAGAGGTAGATAGCCATAACCTGCTCAACCCAACATCAAAGAAGAGCGCTTACATCACCGAGAAGCTCAAGGGCACTGACGGTCCAGTCGTTGCAGTCTCTGACTACATGCGCGCCGTGCAGGATCAGATTGCTCCATGGGTACCAAATGACTTCTATGCCCTCGGCACAGATGGCTTCGGTCTCTCTGATACACGCGGAGCCCTTCGTCGCCACTTCAAGGTTGATGCAGAATCAATCGTTGTGGCAACGCTCGCACAGCTTGCAAAGAGCGGCGATGTGAAGGAATCTGTTGTCACAGAGGCAATCAACAAGTACCGTATCTTCGATGTCACAGCGGCAGATGCAGGAAATACAGAAGGTTCTGGCTGATTAATCGAATTCCAGTAGCAGATATCTCCCCCGCAGTTCTCTTCGGGGGAGAATTTGTACCTGTCAAAGCAATACCTGGAGAGAGAATTCCAGTATCAGCAACTGTCTTCCGCGAGGGCCATGATGCTCTAGGAGCAGATGTCGTTCTCTTCGACCACAAAGGTTTAGAAATCTCTCGCGCCATCATGCGCGAGATCTGGCAAGGTGGCGATAGATATATCGCTGAGATCACAATTCCTGATCGCGGGGATTACTCATTTGCTATCGAAAGTTATGATCACCCGCTTGCAACATGGTTCCATGATGCCGAAATCAAAATCAGTGCAGATATCGATGCCGAACTCATGTGCACAATTGGCCTCAATCTCTTTGAAGAAATTTCTGCCAGGGATTCATCAGCTAAATCTCTTCTCAAGAACGCGATTGCGGCGCTGAAAGATATGAAACTCGCCCCACTCAATCGCTTTGGCATCGCAGCAACTCCAGAGATTCGAAGCTACTGTGAGGCAAATCCAATTCGGCGTATGGCGAGCCAGAGCGAGAAGTACCCGGTTTATTCTGACCATCCTCGCGCCCTTGTTGGATCTTGGTACGAGTTCTTTCCGCGAAGTGAAGGCGCACTTCTTAACGCAGATGGCAGCATCACCAGTGGCACATTTAAGACTGCAGCTGCTCGTATCCCCGCAGTTGCCGCCATGGGCTTTGACATTCTCTATCTTCCACCTATTCATCCCATTGGTATGACCCATCGCAAGGGGCGCAATAACACTCTTACTCCAACGCCATCAGATCCTGGAGTCCCATGGGCAATTGGCAGCGCCGATGGTGGCCATATGGCGATCAATCCTGCCCTTGGAACGATGAAAGATTTTGAAGACTTTGTCGCAGCGGCAAGAAAAGAGAAGATTGAAGTTGCGCTCGATTTCGCACTCCAGGCTTCGCCTGATCACCCATGGGTTCGCGAGCATCCTGAATTCTTTACTACACGTGCTGATGGAACCATTGCATATGCTGAAAATCCACCGAAGAAGTATCAGGATATCTATCCGATCAACTTTGATAATGATTACAACGGCATCCTCAACGAATCTCTCAAGACTCTACGTTTTTGGATCAGTAAAGGGGTCTCAGTTTTCCGAGTAGATAACCCTCACACCAAGCCAGTTCATTTCTGGGCAGATGTCATGCGTACCATTCGCGCAGAATCCCCTGATGTCATCTTCCTCGCCGAGGCATTTACCAAAGCACCGATGATGCATGCCCTTGGCAAAGCGGGATTCCATCAGTCTTATACCTACTTCACATGGCGAACATCAAAGGCCGAGCTCATTGCATATAGCGAAGAGGTGGCGCATCAGACATCTGCATTCTTCCGCCCTAACTTCTGGGTCAATACACCAGATATCAACCCTTTCCATCTCCAGAGCGGCAACCCAGCAATCTTTGCTATCCGTGCAGCTCTTGCTGCAACCCTTACTCCATCATGGGGAATGTATGCCGGTTACGAGCTCTATGAGCACCGCCGTTTCAAGGAAGGTGGCGAGGAGTATCTAGATTCTGAAAAATATGAGATCAAGATTCGCGATTGGGCTACAGCTGAGAAGAATCAAGTGACGTTGGCACCATTCATTACCCTTCTTAATAAAATCAGAAGAGAGAACATCGCGTTACAGCGCTTACGCAATCTTCGCTTCCACCATACTGAAAACGATCAGATGCTTGCTTACTCAAAGCGCGAGGGAGATAACCTCATCCTCGTTGTGATCAACCTAGATCCAAACTTTGCCCAGGAAACAACGGTGCATTGGGATATGAATAGCCTTGGGTTGTCGGTCGATAGCTTTGAGGTAATGGATTTGATTGATTCTGCAAAGTATCAGTGGTCACCTCAGACATATGTACGCCTTGATCCAACAAGGTTATCTGGCAAAGTCGTTCACATTGCGAAGGTAAAGCTTTAGAATTAAGGCATGAGCTTTCTTTCGAAGATCTTCAAAGGTAAGCCTTCTATCGAAATAAATAGCTCACCAGTCACCTTTATTAATCCTCACTCAACACTAGGGGAACTCGACTTCCACCTGATCAACGAAGGGCGTCACGAGAAACTCTGGGAGGCGCTCGGCGCACATGTATTACGTGATAAAGATGGAGAGTTGCTAGGAACTGCATTTTCAGTCTGGGCACCAAATGCACAGGCTGTCAGTCTGATCTGTGACCACAACTACTGGGATAAATCAGCACATCCCATGGTTCGACAGGGAGCCACAGGAATTTGGGAGCTCTTTATTCCAGAGATTGGCGCTGGAACTAAATATAAATTTGCGATCTATGGCGCAACGGGCCACTGGGTAGATCATGCAGATCCACTGGCGCGCCAGACTGAGATCCCTCCCCTAACTGCATCAATTGTTAATGAGAGTAACTACACCTGGAGTGACCGTGATTGGATGCACCAGCGTTCCAACTTCCAACCATGGCGCTCTCCGATCTCGGTATATGAAGTTCACCTTGGTTCTTGGCGACTTGGTCTTAGCTATCAGCAGATGGCGGTCGAGCTCGTCGAGTATGTCCTTGCAAATGGATTTACCCACGTCGAGTTTCTACCTGTCACAGAGCATCCTTACGGTCCCTCTTGGGGCTATCAAGTTACATCTTTCTTCGCGCCTACATCTCGCTTTGGCTCCCCTGATGATTTCCGATACCTCGTTGATTCTCTTCACCAGGCAGGGATCGGAGTCATCCTTGATTGGGTTCCAGCACATTTTCCTAAAGATGAATGGGCCCTTGCTCGCTTTGATGGGACTGCGCTCTATGAGCATGAAGATCCACGCCTTGGAGAGCACCCTGATTGGGGCACCCTAATCTTTAACTTTGGCCGTAATGAGATTCGCAACTTCTTGGTGGCCAGCGCTCTCTATTGGCTCGATCAATTTCATATCGATGGTCTGCGCGTTGACGCTGTTGCATCCATGCTCTACCTCGATTACTCACGTAAGGAAGGCGAATGGCTTCCTAATCGCTTTGGTGGACGCGAAAATCTAGAGGCAGTTCAGCTCCTACAAGAGGCGACATCAACTGCTTATAGATCTCACCCTGGCATCATGATGATCGCTGAAGAATCTACAGCCTGGCCTGGCGTCACTCGCGATACCTCAAATAGCGGCCTTGGTTTTGGATTTAAGTGGAATATGGGCTGGATGCACGACACTCTCGAATATTTACATCATGAACCCATCCATCGTATGTACCACCACAATGAGATCACATTCTCAATTCTCTATGCCTGGTCAGAGAACTTTATGTTGCCGCTTTCTCATGATGAAGTTGTTCATGGAAAGGGCTCGCTAGTAAATAAGTTTCCCGGTGATCGTTGGCAGAAACTTGCAACCCTGCGCGCCTTATATGGATTTATGTGGGCACATCCAGGTAAAAAGTTACTCTTTATGGGTCAAGAGTTTGCACAAAATGATGAGTGGAACCAAGAGGCCGGTCTCCAATGGCACCTCACTGAATATGCCGAACATACTGGTGTGCAATCTGCTCTTGCAGATATTAATGCTAACTATAAGCGCCACCCAGCTCTCTGGGAGAAGGATGTAAGCCCGGACGGTTTCCAGTGGATTGTTGGAGATGACGGAGCAAATAACATCGTCGCATTTACTCGCTGGTCGGATGCTGGTTATCCGTTGGTCTGCATTACTAACTTCTCTCCGGTTCCACAAGAGTTCTATTCACTGCGCATGCCAACCGCAGGAGTCTGGCGCGAGACTATCAATACTGATGATCTTAAATATGGCGGCAGTGGTATCACCAATAACTCATTTGCGGTCGATGTTGATACTGATCTTTACACCACCTTGCGCATCCCACCGCTTGCAACTGTCTGGTTTGAGCGAGCTTAAAGCCTTACTTCTTCTCACTCTTTAGGTACGGCGTAAAGAATGATGCAAGGATCATCAGAACCCCTGGAATCATCAGAGCTAGAGCAATTGAATCTGTCCAACCAATGACTCCTGCGACAATCCACTTCAGCACTGTCGTTAATACGTTATTGGTAACACCGAATTGTCCTACAACAACAGAGCTTGGATGTGGCGATCTTCTATTTGCAGCACCGGTGAAGTTCGGGCCAAGAATCGCAGAACCGATACCGGCGAGCGAGAAACCTATGAGAAATAAGGAGTATGAGAGCCACTTCTGCGAGGCCGGTAGGTGGGTGGCGATTGAAATTGTTGTTACGAATCCAATTCCAGCGGTCAAGGTCGATGCCCTCGCGAGGCGATCTATCGGATAGCGCTTCATCACCTTATGTGCTGATAAGCGACCAATGATCATGAATACAGTAAAGACGATGTAGGGCAGTGTGCTTAAACCTGCGCTGACATCGAGGCGCTCTTTAGTGAAGATTGTCCCCCAGTCGCCAATGGCAAATTCGAGATAGACAGCGCAGGCCATTCCAAGACTGACCGGCCAATCGAGATGGAATGAGGTGAAGATATCTTTTACAGAGTAATCACTCTCTGGATGTTCATTGGCGGTTACTAATACTGGATTGAGTTTTGCTATATAGAAGAGCGAGGCGAATGCCGTTGCTGCCGAGAGCAGACCGATATGGAGTGAGAGCCCGACTCCCCCGACCAGGATGCCAGAGAGAATCGCAGTTGCAAGCGCACCTGCGCTCCAGTAACCGGCAGAGCTCGTGACCACGATATCTCCACTGCGCTCTTGGATATGAAAGCCCTGGGTATTGAGCGCCACGTGCGTTGCGGTAATGCCAAAGGCAATCATGACGTTGAAGATAATAAATATCGCTGGCGTATGGACATGAACGATGGCGGCAAAGGATCCATAAATCAGCAACGTTGAAAGGACGGAGACAATCCGCACGCCATATTTATGAACAATATGTCCAACTGTCAGTAGGCCGAGAAATGCACCGATAGCGCCAGTCGTAAGGATTGAACCGAAGGGGCCGTTGCTGAGTGAGAGGTTCTCTTTCAGTTCAGGAAAACGTGGCACCCAAGCCATGATTCCAAAACCAAATAGGAAGAAGAGGGCGTGAAGATAGCGCTTCTCTTGTTGATGCGAAATTGCTGGTGTTGTACTCATTTAGAAGAGCGCATTAGCAAGGGTGGCACGAGCCTTAATGACTCGAGGATCGGCAGGATCAACGAGGGCGAAGAGTTCCAGTAACCGCTCTTTTACCTTCTTTTGTTCATCTCCTGAGAGCAATGTAATTAAGCGTAATAAACGTTTAAATCCCTGCTCGAGATCACCCTGCATCACTTCAATATCAGCGCACTGCACCTGAATCTCAATATCATCCGGGTTTTCGATCGCCTGTTGCATTATTTGTGCTGCATCAACACCATCAGTGCGCATCAACAACTGAACCTGAGCTAAGCCAACTTTGCCGTAGACGTCATTTGGCTTACGCGCCAAGAGCGCCTTGTACGCTGCTTCAGCAGCAGCGAAATCTCCTCGATCAAGAGCGGCAAGCGCTTCATCTTCCTCTGGCTCTGCCTGTTCGACTGGCGCCTCGCCAATTCCTTGTTGAGCAGCCAAGGTGAGAATCTTTGTAATGACCTCTCGCAATTGAGTCTCATTAAGGGCTTGCTCGACAAATGGAATTGGTTGTTCTGCGATAAAGACTAAACCGTAAGGAATTGTGCGAGTTTGCAACGCCTGGGCAACCTGCGGCTGTTCATCTATGTTGACTCGCGCCAATACCCATGCCCCTTGATCTGCAATTGCAAGTTTGCCAAGAACCCGGAGCATCTCAACTGATTCGGCAGAGCGCGCAGACCAGCAGAGAACCACCACAGGCTTCTGTGCTGACATCGGAAGAAATTCAGCGGTGAGATTTGCTGCATTGATCTCTAAACCAGGCATCGGAGTACTGGTATCAACTGGTGGCTTACCTAAACCACTGAGGTCATACGCTTGGCCGAAGTTTGGCGGAAATGTCATGAGGCGCTCTCTTTCACTACATCAACACCGGAATCTCTACGGAATGGCAAAATTTCAGTGACATACGATTGTGCTGCAAATTCAAGGCCAACATCATGTCCAGCCTTCTCACTGAGATACCAACGGTGTTCCAGCGCTTCATGGAAGAACTGTGCAACTTCGATTCGACCTTGTAATTCTGCGGGAATCAACGCGACGGTTGGATTGAATACCTCTTCTAACCAGCGGCGCGCAGAGTCATGCACGGGTGGCTTTGGTGACTTCTCGCGACCGCGATAGCGATCAAATGAGGCCAGCAGACGCTTTGCTTGTAGCTCCTCTGTATCAAGACCCATCAATTCTCGTAATCGATTCTTGTGATAACCGGCAGCAACGAGCTTTGGCTGGAAGTACAACTTTCCTGAAGATTCATTTCCATCTTCTAGCTGAACAGAGACTTCTTCTACCGCAAAGCCAAGGTCATGCAATTGGCGCATCGCGCGCTCTACCGCATGACGATCCTTAGGATCTAATACTTGACGCTCCTTCAGCGCCGCCCACAGGCGGTGATAACGCTTGATCAGCGCATTACTTGCTCGGATTGGATCCATTCCGGCATAGAGCACGCCAGAGAGAGCGAGGTCTTCAAGTTCGGCGGCGACATTGAAGTGCGCAATCTCTAGATCATGTTCGCGCTGTCCATCTGAGAGGCTCTTCTGAAATTCGCCAGTTTCGGCGTCGACAAGATAAGCAGCAAAACCTTCTGCATCACGACGGAAGAGGGTATTTGAAAGTGAGCAATCGCCCCACCAGAATCCCAGGAGATGAAGTCGAACAAGGAGAAGTGCCAGGGCATTTGCCATCAAAGTCACATCTTCTGCAGTGACATCTTTACCGCTGAGCAGAACTCGATATGGAAGTGAGTAAGGCAGAAAACGAGTGACGAGCGCACAAGGGAGCTCTTCATTGTCAGAGTCTGTGCGTCCTTCGACAACAGCTACTGACTGCACGCTCGGCGCATCGAGTTGTTTAAGTTCGCGCAAGATTTTATATTCGCGATTTGCGAATTCAGAGACAGTCTCCTTAACGGCGTAGACCTCAGAATCTGGGTCATCAGTAGAACGTACAAGGCGCACGATGTGGCGCGAGATACCGCGCTTCTCTGTCAGATGAGGGTCTTCTGGCCAGAGCTCGAGGCTCTGATTCCAGGGCAGGCCAGAGACAGCTGCGATTTCCTCGCCGACGCCTGTGATCCGAAGTGCCATAGAGCCATTCTCTCATCTCCCAATCAACTTATAATTACCTATGACTATTTCAGAGCGAATCAGTGGCCGCACACCTAAGAAGGCAACGAAAAAAGAGGCTCCAGTCACACCTTCCTATGGAAATGCCGGTGCGCCTATCGATCGAGGTCACCCCTTCTACTTTGGCTTCTTAGCCACAATCGGAGCTCTCACCGCCTTCGTTCTATTGCGAGCACTTGCAAGCGCCAGCCAAGTATTTGTCCTCATCTTGGTGGCGCTCTTTCTTGCAACTGGTCTCAATCCTGGCGTTGAAGCAATTCGTCGACGTGGCACGTCTCGAGCAACTGCAGTTGCAATAATTTTTATGGCAGTCCTCTCTCTTGTTGGTCTATTTATAGCCCTTGTTGTTCCACCACTTGTTACCCAGACGGCTCATCTCATCGAGAGCGCACCAACGCTCTTGCAAGATCTAAAAACGAATTCAACTATTGCAAGTCTCAACAATCAGTATGCCTTTATTGATACCTTGGAGGCGAAACTCAGCAGCATCACCTCAGATGGCACACTGATCATCACAGCTTTTGGTGGAGTAATCGGCGTTGGAAAGACTGTCTTATCAGGAACATTTACCGCTCTCACAATTCTTGTCCTTACCTTGTACTTCATCACATCACTTCCAGAAGCGACCAAGATTGGTCTCAAATTTGTTCCTGCTAGCCGGCGCCCGCGAGTCTCACTCTTGGTCGATGCGATTATTGCCCAAGTTGGCGCCTTTGTCGGAAGTCAGATCCTAATCTCATCTATGGCGGCGCTCTTTGTCACCATGCTCTCGCTGATCCTTGGGCTTCCATCACCTATCGCAATCGGCATCATCGTCTTTATCTGTGGACTGGTTCCGCTCATTGGCCACTTCTTGGGATGTGGAATCGTCACGCTCATTGCAGCTACTCAATCTATTGCTATCGGCGCGATTACATTTGTGGCTTACGTTGTTTATGTTCAGATTGAAAACTATGTAGTGACGCCAAAGATTATGAAGCGCACACTCGCCGTTCCGGGTGCCATCACGATCATCGCAGCCTTAATTGGTACTTCTCTACTTGGCCTTGTCGGTGGCTTACTTGCTGTGCCAGTAGCGGCCTCAATAATCTTGATTCTTGAGCAGGTCGTCTTCCCTCGCGCTGAGCAGCACTAATTAAACTCTGAGCACTAGGGCAGCTCTGTCGCCAACGGCAATCTTTGCGGCGCGATGATGCGGGTAATCTCGCTCAGAACACGATGAACATAAGGTTCACCAACCCACAAGTGTTTTGCACCATCGACTGCAATCAAATTTAATTGTGGGATAGCAGCAAATCGAATTCGCGCTTCATCTGGCTTGAGATAATCATCATGCTCTGGAACCAACGCAGTAATAGGTCTTCCATCTTCTGCCCAAAATTGGAGATCACTCTCTTCTACTTTCATCAGTGGTGGGCTGAGAAGTATTAGACCTTTGACACGTGGATCGCGTGCGTGGCAGAGCGCAATCTCGGTTCCGAATGACCAGCCAACAACCCAGAGCTCATGAACTTTAAGGACATCGAAGCAGTAATTAATAGCTGCTTGTACATCGTACTTCTCTGCACGACCTCCATCGTAAGCACCGGTACTTGTTCCCGCCTCGCTTGTTGTTCCGCGAGTGTTAAATCGAATAATCGTAACGCCAGCCATGGCAGGTAAGCGATTTGCCGCCTTCTTATAAATATGGCTATCCATCATGCCGCCGCCGGTGGGATTGGGATGGAGACAGAGCAGCGCAGTTGTTGGATTATCGATGGGGGCGCTTACCTCGCCAATGAGTGTCTCGCCATCTTCGGTAGTCAGTTGAAATGGTGTGCGAATAGCCGGCAGCACTGTGCTGGGGCGGATTGGTTCCGACATATGCGCATTCTAGTGACTACTCTTTGGCTATGGCTAAAAAGTTTGAATCACTCAACCCGGTAACAGGTGAAGTTGTAGGCACATTTCCTATCAATAGCGAGAAGGAGGTCTACGCGGCTGTCACCCTGGCGACCGATGCAGCCTTTCGTTGGGAAGCGATTGGCCATAAAGGTCGCCGAAAGATTCTCCTGGCCTATAGCCGTTTGATTCTCAGCGAGATTGATTCACTTGCAGAGCAGGTAACCCTGGAAACTGGAAAGCCGCACTCCGATGCAAAGCTTGAGATCACACTCGCAGCGCATCACGTAGCTTGGGCTGCGCGCAATGCTGAATCAGTTCTCCGTGCAGCTCATCGCGCACCAGGTGCGCTGATGGCAAATATGTCTGCAACTGTTGAGCGATCTCCCCTTGGCGTTGTTGGTGTTATTGGACCTTGGAACTATCCAGTCTTTACCCCGATGGGATCTATTGCATATGCACTTGCTGCTGGAAACACAGTCGTCTTTAAGCCAAGTGAATACACACCAGGTGTGGGAGTCGCACTCGCTGACCTCTTTGAACATGTTGCAGGCAGCTCTGAATACTTCCAGGTTGTCACTGGCTTCGGCGATACCGGGGCGGCGCTCTGCACCAGCGGAGTAAAGAAGTTGGCATTTACCGGTTCGACTGCCACTGCGAAGAAAGTTGCAGCACTCTGTGCTCAAACGCTGACACCTGTGATCGCCGAATGTGGCGGTAAAGACCCAGTCATCGTCGCTCGTGATGCGGATATCGCAAAAGCTGTAGATGCAACGGTCTGGTCAGCGCTTTCTAATGCCGGACAGACATGTATTGGAGCAGAGCGAGTCTACGTCGATGAGAATATTGCCGATATCTTTACTGAGAAGGTAATCGCACTTGCAAAGACAATTCATGCCGGTAATCCTGCCGATAGCAATTACGGACCAGCAACTATGCCCTCTCAACTTAAGATTATTCAATCCCACATTAAAGATGCAGTGAAAAAGGGTGGCATCCCAGTTGTAGGAGGCACTCAATCTGTTGGCGATCGCTTTGTCCAGCCGGTAATTCTCTTGCAAGTTCCAGAAGACTCAATTGCAGTCACTGAAGAAACTTTTGGTCCGACTCTCGTGATCAACCGCGTACCTGATATGGAGACAGCTATCGAGCTATCGAATGCATCTCGCTATGGCCTTGGCGCATCTGTCTGGTCGCGGCGTCAGGGACGTTGGATTGCATCTCAGCTGCAATGTGGAATGGTGGCAATTAACTCGGTGATCTCATTTGCTGCTGTCGCATCGATTCCATTTGGTGGCATCAAGGATTCAGGTTACGGCCGAATTCATGGCCCGGAAGGTTTGCTCGAATTTACCTATCCACGCTCTGTCGTTCGTGCAAGATTCCAACTGCCTTTAGCAATCACCAGCTTTAAGCGCAGTGCAAAGATTGACTCACTTGTAGTGAAGTTGCTGACTGTTTTACGCGGTCGTCTCTCTTAACGCCTAAGCGTTAGTAGCGCGGTGCGTTACGGGTGCGCTCGGTATTAGGTCGTCGATTATTTCGCTTGCTCCAACATGTGTGGTGCCAGTGGCGCCGCCCATCTTCATCGCCTTCTAACCAAGCGACAGTATGTGGGGTTGCCATAGGAATAAGTTGATCACAACCGGGGCAGCGATATGGTTTATTTGCCGCAGAGCCAGTGAGTTTGCGAACAATCCATAATCCCTGATCATCTTCTTCAAATGATTGTGTCGAAGGAACGCCGCGTGGCTCTTCATCAACGCTGGTCTTTGGGCGTCGATTCTTGGGATAGTTCTTGCGCGGGCTCACAGATGTATTTTCCCTTACATTCGCTACTTTCTTCACATCGAAATCGCTAGAGTTGAGATATGAAGCCAGTAATCGCCGTATCAGAGCTACGAAAGAGCTATGGGGCTCTGACTGTGGTCAAAGATCTCTCGTTGACAATCAACCAAGGCGAGATTTTTGCAATCCTTGGCCCAAATGGCGCAGGAAAGACAACGACCGTTGAGATCCTCGAGGGCTTTCGCGTAGCCGATGGTGGGTCAATAACTGTCCTAGATACAGATCCTGCGATCAAGGGCGCTGCCGCTTTAGCCTGGCGTAATCGAATCGGAATTGTCCTTCAGAGCACTCAAGACACAGCAGAGTTAACTGTGCGAGAAGCGCTCACCCACTTTGCATCGTATTACTCAAATCCACGTGAAGTCGAAGATGTCATCACTCTAGTTGGATTGCAGGAGAAGGCCGATGATCGTGCAAGGACTTTATCTGGTGGCCAGCGACGTCGATTAGATGTTGGACTTGGCATCATCGGAAGGCCAGAGGTCTTATTTCTCGATGAACCTACAACGGGCTTTGATCCTGAAGCTAGACGCGCATTCTGGATCTTAATTAAGCAGCTCAAGAATGAGGGCACAACAATCTTGCTCACAACGCACTACCTCGACGAGGCCGAGGCGTTGGCAGATCGAGTCGCTGTCATGAATCATGGAGAAATTCTAGAAGTTTCAACGCCAGCCCTTTTGGGAGGGCGAGCAAGTGCACAAGCTACGATTTCATGGCGTGAAGGCGGCATACTGAAGAGCGAAGCGAGCGATGCTCCTACTGAATTTGTTATGAACCTCAGCGCTCGTCTCGGTGGCGAGATCCCTGAACTGAGTATTCATAGACCTACCCTTGAAGATATCTACCTATCGATGATTGGAGCCACACATGAATAACCAGCTTCCTGGTGCGCTCTCGATTGGTATCAAGCGCGGCGGCCTTGAGATTAAACAATTCTTTCGCCAGAAGGAATCCGTTGTCTTCACCCTGCTCTTTCCTTTGATTCTCCTTGCAATCTTCGGATCTGTATTTAGCGAGACAATTGCGCCTAACGTCACCTTTAGTCAATATTTCGTCGCCGGAATGATCGCCTCAGCCCTGGTAAATACTGGCTTCCAGCAGATCGCAATCTTCATTCCTATCGAGCGCGACCTAGGTGCGCTCAAGCGTTTACGTGGAACTCCGATGCCAGCTTCTAGTTACTTCATCGGTAAAGCGATTGTTGTCACTGTCAGCATGGTTATTCAAGTAGTTCTACTTCTTGCAGCTGGCGTTGCCTTCTTCGGCGTTAATTTGCCAACAGCAGTGAGCAAATGGTTACTTTTTGCAGCGCTGTTATTTCTTGGTTCTCTCGTATCTACGATTCTCGGCGTTGCATTTTCAAGCGTTCCGAAGAACGCACGAGGTGCATCGGCAATCGTCTCTCCTGTTGTCATCATCTTGCAATTCTTCAGCGGTGTCTTCTTTATCTTCACCGACCTTCCAGGATGGATGCAACAGGTTGCAGCAATATTTCCGTTGAAGTGGCTGACCCAAGGAATGCGCTCAGTCTTCCTGCCAGAGGAGTTTGCTACGCGTGAAATTGTCGGCAATTGGGAGACTGGGCGAACCTTTGCCATTATTGGCATATGGCTAGTCGTGGGCACCTTCCTCGCAATCCGCACATTCAAGTGGGATCGCGAGTAACTTCTGCACTTCTTGTTGTAGTTCTGGCACTAGTAGCACCAAGTGCCGTTGCGGCGTCGAAGAGCCCCACCCCAAAGGCCTCCGCCGCCGCTAAGGCAACGCCAACTGCTAAGACAAGTGCCACAGCGACAGCTAAGGCAACAACAACTGCCAAGGCAACGCCAAAGGCAACAAAGAAGCCTCCGGTAAAGAAAAAGAAGAAGGCAAAAATCCGTGTAACACCATCACCAAAACCAGCCTGGCCACCTAAAGGATTTAGCGTTGAAGGTGAGGTCTATGCAAAGGTTCCCTCTGCAAAAGAGTTAGTGAGTCTTATTTCAGCGAACTCATACCTTGAGAAACAGATTAAAGAGTGCACTAAATACATTTGTGGCGCTGTTCAAGTTGCCGCTGTTAATGGGTGCATCTGGTGGCAAGCTGTGGCTGTCGTGACCGATGGCCAGGGCAAGAAGTTGGGCGAGCTCACTAAATCATTCTCGGGTAGCGCTGCAAGAGAATTTAAAACCTTCTTGATGATTACACCTGAAACGTTAGAACAAGGTGGAGCAGCGAAGATTACTTCGGTGATCTGTAATCACGTCGACCGAGACCCAGCTGTTCCTGGATCTGGTTACGTTAAATACTAAAAAGAGTTAGCGGTTTGCGCCGGGTACCCAGAGCTGGTCGCCAATCTCTTTATTTGCAACGCGTGCAAGAACAAAGAGCAGATCAGATAAACGATTTAAGTACTGCGCTGTCAATGGATTGACTCCGCTACCGAAAGAGTGAATTGCAGTCCAGGTGCGGCGCTCTGCGCGACGTACAACTGTGCGAGCAACGTGAAGGTGCGCTGCAGCAGGTGTTCCGGATGGCAGAACGAAAGAACGTAGCGGCGCAAGATCTGCGTTATATGCATCAATTGAATCTTCGAGGTATGTAATCTGGCTTTCGAGAACACGTAGTGGCTCGAAGGCTGGCTTATCAATAACCGGTGTGCAGAGATCTGCACCGACATCGAAGAGGTCATTTTGGATTCGCACCAAGAGATTGCGAACATCATCTGTTAATTCATCGGTCGAAAGGACGACTCCGATTGAAGAGTTCGCTTCATCGACTGTCGCATAGGCCTCAAGGCGTGGGTCGTTCTTAGATGTGCGGCTCATGTCTCCGAGCGCAGTCGTTCCGTCATCACCTGTTTTTGTGTAAATGCGAGTTAGATTAACCATGCGCCTAGCCTAATAGGCTTACGAGATATCGCTACCCGTGACGTAGAATCGACCCATGTCCGAGGCGCCGTTGCACGATAGATTCCGCATCGTTGGCGGAGCCTGCCTCAAGGGCGAAGTTACGGTCACAGGCGCTAAAAACTCGGTTTTAAAGCTCATGGCAGCCTCTCTGCTGGCCGTTGGCAAGACGACGATCTCCAATGTTCCAGATATCGCTGATGTGGACATCATGGCCGATCTCCTGACCCGCCTTGGCTGCACCGTCGTTCTTAACAATAAATCAGAGGGCGATGGCACTGTGACTATTGATGTCCCAGCAAAGCCAACCCACCGAGCTGATTACGAACTCGTCCGCAAGATGCGCGCCTCTATCAATGTCCTCGGTCCCCTTGTTGCGCGTATCGGAATTGCAGAAGTTGCTCTTCCTGGGGGCGATGCCATCGGATCGCGTGGCCTCGACTTCCATATCAAGGGTCTTGAATCACTCGGCGCTAAAGCCCACATCGAACATGGCTACGTTATTGCAGAGGCGCCAAACGGCCTAACGGGCGCAGATATCGTGCTCGACTTCCCTAGTGTTGGTGCAACAGAGAATTTGATGACCGCTGCTGTTCTAGCAAAGGGCGTCACAACTATTGATAACGCAGCGCGCGAACCAGATATCGTCGATCTCTGCGAGTTCCTCGTATCTATGGGTGCAAAGATTGATGGCATTGGTTCACCGCTCATCACTATTACCGGTGTTGAAAAACTAAATCCAACATCTCACCGCACCATCACCGACCGCATCATCGCAGGCACCTGGGCCTTTGCGGCAGCGATTACTCAAGGCGACATCACTATTCATGGCGCACGCGCAGACCACATGGAGGTGATGCTCGATAAGTTGGCATCGGCCGGTGCAATCATCACTTCAACAGCAGATGGTGTTCGTGTGAAGATGGATCACCGCCCTAAGGCAATTGATGTTGCCACACTTCCCTACCCAGGATTTGCTACCGACCTTCTGCCATTTATTATCGGAATGAACGCCATCGCCGAAGGCCATGCAATCGTTACCGAGAATGTCTTTGAATCACGCTTTATGTTTGTTAATGAACTTGCTCGCCTTGGCGCTCAGATCACTGTAGATGGCCACCACGCCTCTATCGACGGTATTCCGCAGCTATCTGGCGCACCGGTCGAAGCATCAGATATCCGTGCAGGTGCTGGTTTAGTCCTTGCAGGTCTCGTGGCAGAGGGTGAAACTACTGTCGATGGTGCTTTCCACGTTGATCGTGGTTATCCCAACTTCGCTGAAGATCTTCGCGCTCTCGGCGCAAAAGTAACTAGAGAATAAAAAACCCAGATATCTAGAAAGCGAACCCTCTCGCCGCGAGCCGAAGGCATCGCGAGAAACCTGGAAGGTTTCTAGAGGTGGTGAGCGATAGATAACTGGGTTTTTTATTTAATTGTTAAGCAACTGACTCGGTCAAGATTGATACGCGATCATTATTGACTGAGAGGAATCCACCGGTCACGGTGAACTCCTTTGTTGAGCCATCTGAGACCTTGATGCTGACGAGGCCATCGACGAGAACGCCAAAGAGCGGTGTGTGGCCAGGTAGTACTCCGAGGTCTCCCCCGGTTGTACGAGCGAGTACGAAGCTCGCCTCACCTGTCCATACCTGCTCTGTTGGTGATACCAACGCGACGTTGAGGCTCATGGATTACTTCTTCGCCAATTCAGCTGCATTGCGCTCTACATCGTCGAGACCACCGCACATGAAGAATGCCTGCTCTGGAACGTGATCGTACTTTCCATCTGCAAGTGCTTCGAATGCATCGATTGTGTCGTTGATTGGAACGTATGAACCGTCGATACCTGTAAAGACCTTCGCCACGAATGTGTTCTGTGACAAGAAGCGCTGGATACGACGTGCACGTCCTACAAGAATGCGATCTTCTTCTGAGAGCTCATCGATACCCAAGATAGCGATGATGTCCTGAAGATCCTTGTAACGCTGCAAGATCTGCTTGATGCGGTTAGCAACCTTGAAGTGGCGCTCACCGATGTAGCGTGGATCGAGGATACGAGATGTTGAGTCAAGTGGATCCACAGCTGGGTAGATACCAAGCTCTGAAATTGGACGTGAGAGAACAGTTGTCGCATCCAAGTGGGCGAAGGTTGTGTGTGGAGCTGGGTCAGTAATATCGTCAGCAGGAACGTAAATTGCCTGCATAGATGTAATTGAGTGACCACGTGTTGATGTGATGCGCTCCTGAAGCTGACCCATTTCGTCTGCAAGTGTTGGCTGGTA
>JACCDU011365408.1_pt1 | contig 22778 bp, 21 predicted proteins | sample 7446081 | NCBI WGS metagenome assembly JACCDU01 (sample SAMN15323447, study PRJNA562643) | freshwater metagenome | isolation source: river surface water | place: USA:Blue River Watershed | collected 2017-08-17
GGTTTATTGATTCTAGGCGTACCTCTCGCCGGACTTCGTGCGCTGTGCAGCGAACTCGGAGAGAAACTTTCCCATCAGCTGGCCGCCCAACTTTCCCCGAAACAACAAATTGTCGCGGGGATTGTGTGGACCTGCAAAGGGCTCGAAGCAGAGACTGGCAAACTACCCAGTGAAATCGCGGCCGAGGCACTCAGCGCCGTTCCTGATATTCCAACTGGCGTTCTTTCGGGCCCCTCCTTCGCGCGTGAAGTGGCTCAAGGTTTACCGGTTGCGCTCACGATTGCCAGTCAAGATGCTGCTTTAAGACGGGCCACGATTGCTGCGCTTCATGGCGGATCGATGCGCGTCTATGCCAACCAGGACGTGATCGGCGTCGAAGTGGGTGGCGCCCTTAAAAATGTCATGGCTATCGCTTGCGGCATTGGTGAAGGACTCGGACTCGGGACGAATGCCCGCGCGGCGCTCATCACGCGTGGCTTAGCTGAAATGACGCGCTTCGGTGAGGCACTCGGTGCGCAAAGCTCGACTTTTTCAGGACTGACAGGGCTTGGCGATTTGGTTCTCACTGCAACAGGTGATCTCTCGCGCAACCGGCAAGTTGGCCTGGAAATCGGACGCGGCAAAACCCTGAACGAAGTCCTGGCGACTGGACTGACTGCCGAGGGTGCGCGCTGCGCGCAAGCTGTTTTAAAGCGCGCCACGCAACTCGGTGTCGAGCTACCCATTACCCATGCAGTGTGTGAAGTGCTGTTTGAAGGCGTCGCACCTTTTGAAGCGGTCACCAGACTCCTCTCACGCGTGGCCACAACCGAATAGCACAATCCAACAGGTCACTCTATGCTTTTTACTGATCGCATCCTCGCTGCCCTTGCTTCGAGGTGTATGCGCCTTTACTCCGCACTCAAGCTGGCCGCACTGGCTGTGGCAATGGCTGCAGGGATGACTAACGTCTCGAACGCTCAACCTGCATGGCCGCTTGAGCGCCCGATTCATCTGATCGTCCCGTTTCCGGCAGGCTCTTCACCGGATATTTTGGCGCGCACACTCGCTACTCCTCTTAGCAAAAGGCTCGGACAAAATATCGTCGTTGAAAATAAACCAGGGGCAGGAGGCAATATCGGCACGCGTTTTGTCGCGCGCGCGCCTGCAGATGGTTACACACTGCTCTACACAATCAATGGCCCGCTCGTCACTGCGCCAACTCTCTACCAAAAAACCCTCGGCTACGACCCCCTCAAAGATCTTGCTCCCATTACGCTGGTCGCAACAAGTCCAAACATCCTGGTCGTCAACGCAAGCTTCAACGGCGATCACATTGCAGACTTTGTGAAACAAGCCAAAGAACAGAATGGTCGCTGGAACTATGGTTCGGTCGGACCCGGTAGCGCCTCTCATTTGGCCATGGAGCTTTTTAAAAAACAGGCCGGTATTGAACTCGCACACATTCCCTACAACGGCTTCCCTCAGGTGATCACGGCCGTGCTTGCTCAGGATATTCAAGCCTCATTCATGGTCCCGGCCATTGCCATGACACAAATCAAAAGTGGCAAGGTCAAAGCGCTGGGCATCACAAGTCTGAGCCCCGTCGCATCTCTTCCCGGAATCAGTCCACTTGCCATGCAGGGCTACAAAGACTTTGAAGCGATTTCGTGGAATGCGATACTGGCTCCCGCGGGCACGCCTCAAGCGATTGTCGCCCGGTTGCATGCAGAGCTGGCCGAGCTTTTAAAGAGCGACGAAATGAAAGAAAAATTTTCGGCTCAGTATTTTTCCACCGTTGGCTCAACGCCTGCCGACCTCACCAAACTGATGCAGCAAGAGAGAAAACGTTGGGATAGCGTGATCGAGTCCTTGCAACTCTCACTGGACTAATACGGCCAAACTGAATGCTAAACGGCGCCTAAATAGCCTTGTTGGCGCCAGGCCTCGAACACAACGACCGCCACAGCGTTCGAGAGATTCAGGCTTCGCTGCCCGGCGAGCATCGGTAACCGCACACGCTGAGACGGCGCAAACAAAGCCATTTGCTCTGCGGAAAGTCCCGCTGTCTCGCGACCAAATACAAAGACATCCCCTTCTCGCAAGGGGACCGCGCTGACCAGCTGCGTGGCTTTGGTCGTCATCGCAAAAACCCGTTCAGGCGGCGCGCCCGTCGCAGCGATCGCAAGCGACAGACTGTCATGGACTTTGACAGGCTGCCACTCGTGATAATCCAGACCTGCGCGCTTGAGGCGCGTGTCATCGATTTCAAAACCAAGCGGACGCACTAAATGCAAACGCGCACCAGTATTGGCGCACAAACGAATCACATTACCCGTATTGGGTGGAATTTCAGGCTGAACGAGGATGACATCAAACATAGCCTCTATTTTGCCAGAGTACGCGCCGCCACAAGAGCGACAACGCCACTCGCGCCTGCACGCAGCAACTCACCCGAAGCCTGCTCAAGCGTGCTTCCCGTTGTCAGGACATCATCCACCAAACCGACCCATCTGGAACCAAGCCTGACAGGCACCGCATACAAGCCGCGCACGCTCTCCTGACGAGAGCGCAGATCCAGGGATTTCTGACTCGTCGTTTCACGGGTGCGTCGCAGCCACTCGCCGCGCAATGGGATGCCACTCAACCCGGCCAATTCGCGTGCGATTTCCCCGGCCGGATTCATGCCGCGCTTCAAGATGGCATCACGACTGGAAGGAATGGGCACCAATGCCTCCAGCCTGGGCAGCGGAGGTTTAACCGTCCGCATATTTCGCCACAGGAGCCTCGCGAAGAGACCCGCATCGGTCAAGCGACCCTGAGCCTTGAAGCAACGCATCAACTGATCGCCCGGTGGTGCGAAATAAATACCCGCAACAGCGCGGGAGTAAGCCGGCGTGTCTGTCCCCGCCCGCTGTGTGCACGTGGCGCAAAGACCACCACTGGAAGTGTCCGTCGCACTTGCTTGAATCGTGTCTGCAACCGATGGAGCAACCGGCGCTTGATACAAACAACGCGGACAATGATGACGTACGTCAAAATCGAATCTGACTTTGTTTTCACAGGCCAGACACAGGTCGCCGCCAACAGCCATCAGCCCGCATAGGGGGCAAGGAGAACGGAGTATTTGTCGAATTTTTTCTCGGATAGAGTACATTTTCATACCTCCAGCGGCCATTTTGCCTTGGGGTAGCATGCCTTTTTCAAAGCTATGACAACTTCATCCACGCCCAGTCGTCTTCCACTGAACGCTGAACACGTACGGCGTCAATTCAGCCGCAGAGGCGATCTCAGTGACGCCCAGTTTTTATATGGAGAGGTCGCGCGTCGCATGGACGAGCGCCTAAGGCTTGTGCGCTTGACTCCAGACCAAATCCTAGATGCCGGATGTGGGGCGGGCGCTCAATTGTCGCTCTTGCATGCACGTTACCCTCTTGCGCGTATCCTGGGACAAGATCACAACCCAGGCTTAATCAAACTCGCGCAACAACGCGCAAAAAAGATTTTTCCTCACGGCTGGCGCGAATGGCTCAGCCGCTTGCGTGGACACCCTCCCGCCACCACATGGATCCAAACAGACCTGGCGCACTCAGGTCTACAACCCGAATCCATCGATCTAGTCTGGTCCAATCTCGCGCTGCACTGGCATCCTGCTCCTCACGAAGTTTTACAGGAATGGGGACGCATCATCCGACCCAACGGACTGGTCTTTTTTTCTTGCTTTGGTCCCGCCACGATGCAGGAGCTTCGCCAGGCGTTGACGACCGCGGGACTCACCACCGCAACGCCAAACTTTGTCGACATGCATGATTTTGGAGATCTGCTGATTGAAAAGGGTTTTGCCGATCCAGTCATGGATCAGGAGGTCCTGACCTTGACCTATCCCTCTGCAGAAAAACTTCTGCAGGATGTGAAAAATCTTGGTGGCAATCCCGCGCTCGGTCGACGCGCAGGCCTCGCCACTCGCCAATGGCGGCAACGCTTGCTTGATGCGCTTGCTTTGCAACGTCAACCCGATGGCCGCATCCACCTCACGATCGAGGTTGCCTATGGCCATGCCTGGCGCAGCGCTATCCGGCGCGGTCAGTCAGGTGAAACGCGCATCAGTGTGAGCGCGATTCAGCGAAAATCAACCGAAAAATGAATAGTAGGCTTTATAAGCCATGTAGGCTGACAAGCCAAAGAGCAGATAAGCGAAGATGCGCTTGAGCGTCTTGACCGGAAGGTTGTGCGCCGCGCGGGCTCCCACAGGGGCAAGCACCACACTGCAAGCCGCCAAAATAATCAAAGCCGGCCAGTAGATGTAGCCGACCATTTCAAAAGGCAGCCCTTCTTTGTGCCAGCCGGACCACACATAACCAATCGTGTTAGCCAGCGCGATCGGAAATCCCAAGGCCGCTGAAGTACCCACAGCCTGGTGCAGCGGGACATTGCACCACAGCATGAAAGGCACGGAGATAAAGCCGCCACCCGCACCGACCAAGCCCGAAACAAAACCAATCGTGCCACCCGCGCCAACTGTACCCACCTTGCCTGGCATCTGGCGCGAAGCCTTGGGCTTTTTGTCGCGCAACATCTGATAGGCGGAATAACCTACGAATACAGCGAAAAACAGTGCCAACCAGCCTGTTTTGAGGAAAGAAAAGATCGCCCCCCCCGCGATCAGGCCACCCACGACGATGCCGGGGGTCAGGGCCGCAACCAGATCCCAACGCACCGCCCCCTTTTTGTTGTGCGCCCGGACACTTGAGACCGAAGTAAACAAAATCGAAGCCATCGAGGTCGCGATTGCGGCATGGACAATCAACTCGAGGGGCAATCCTTGCCAGGTCAGGAGTAATGTCAGGAACGGGACCAACAGCATGCCGCCGCCAATGCCCAACAAACCGGCTGCAAAACCGGTGACACAGCCTAGAATGGCAAGAGCCAGGATAAATAATGGATCCATGAGGTTCAACTCGATCTCGACGCTGGTAAAGGCGCTCAGTATACTGATTGAACATCTACTGTGCCCGCCCCCACTTAATTTCTGAAAAAAAGCAGCATGGACTCTCTTGATACCGAAGTGTTGAAACAAGCCCGCGAATGGGTACTTGCCGGCCATATTGTCCACTTGGCAACGGTTGTCAAAACCTGGGGTTCGGCGCCACGACAGGCCGGTGCCATGCTGGCCGTACGCAAAGACGGTCGGGTGATTGGTTCAGTTTCGGGGGGCTGTATCGAGGACGATCTGATCGCACGCGCACAAGAGGGACGTCTGCCAGACAAGCCCGAATGGGCACGCTACGGTGTTTCACAAGACGAAGCAGCGCGATTTGGACTGCCTTGCGGAGGGACCTTACGACTCGTGATCGAACCTCTCGCCAAAAGCGACTGGCTTGAACAAGTGGTCGCCTCAACAGAGGCGCAGCAGCTTATTGGTCGCTGGCTCGATATGTCGACCGGTATCTCGACACTCACCAATGCGCGTCCTGGCCAGCTGACCGAGGTCAAAGAGGATGGCTGCCATTTTGTCTATGGACCGCACTGGCGACTATTGATCATCGGGGCGAACCAAACTGCCCGCGCCTTGGCGCAAATCGCCACGATGCTTGAATTTCAAGTCATCATCTGCGATCCCCGCGAGGAATTCACAGCCGATTGGGATATGCCGTGCGTGACATTGCAGCCAGGCATGCCTGACGACGCGGTACTCGCCATTCAGACGGATTCACGTACTGCGATCGTCGCGATCACCCATGATCCAAAACTTGACGATATGGCCTTGCTTGAGGCCTTGAAATCCAAAGCCTTTTACGTCGGCGCGTTAGGTTCGGTACGCAATCAAAGTAAGCGTCGCGAACGCCTGCTAAGTTTTGATTTAAGCGAAGAAGAGGTCGATCGGCTACATGGCCCCGTTGGTTTACAAATCGGTAGTCGCACCCCCGCAGAGATTGCTGTCGCAGTCGGTGCTGAGCTCGTCCAGGTCAGGCGAGCGCTTGAGGATGAGCGCGTGGGTGGACTGACACAGCCGCCCGCGTCAAAAGTTTAAACCTCCGCTCAGCCGCCTCGTTTGCGGGATTCGATACCGAGCTGCTTGAGCTTGCGGTAAAGATGCGTGCGCTCGAGGCCGGTCTTTTCCGAGACCCTGGTCATACTGTTGTTTTCGCGGGCAAGGTGGTACTCGAAATACACACGCTCAAATGCGTCGCGCGCCTCACGCAAAGGCTGATCCAGCGTAATGTCACCCAACAAGCTGTGATCGACAGGCTCTGGAGGCACTTGGGTTTGGACCTGCACAACGGGTTCCGCAATCTGGGGAGCCGCGCTACTAGGAGGGGGCACGGGAACAAACGTGCCGTTAGCGGACTTGGCCACAGGTAAGCGACCGCGCGCCAGTCCGGCTGAAATCGTCTTGAGCAAACGCTGCAAGGTGATCGGTTTTTCCAAAAAATCAATCGCACCAATACGGGTGGCCTCGACAGCAGTATCAATGGTGGCGTGGCCGCTCATCATGATCACCGGCATATCCAGCAGGCCTTGGGAACCCCACTCTTTGAGCAGCGTCACACCATCGGTATCGGGCATCCAGATATCGAGCAAGACAAGATCGGGACGTCCACGCAAACGTGCCGCACGCGCCTGAGCAGCGTTTTCAGCAAGCTCGATCGTATGTCCCTCGTCATATAGGATTTCGGAGAGCAACTCGCGAATCCCGACTTCATCGTCGACAACCAAAATTCTGGCCATATATCTTTCACCACCCCTTACACATGAGCATTATCGTTGCCTTGCGGCGACGCGTCCAGCGGTCCCGCCAGCTGCGTCAACAAAATTGAAACTTTGGCACCACCTTCGCGCCGGTTGGACAGATCAATACGCCCCTGATGCTCATCAATAATCTTGCGAACAATCGCCAAACCGAGACCCGTGCCTTGAGCTTTAGTTGTAATGTAAGGCTCAAAAGCACGTTGCAACACCTGCGTACCAAATCCGGGACCATTGTCCGAGACCGTAAATCTCAAGGCGGGCCGATCGGGACTTTCCGTATTTTCCCGGCTGCCTGCCTGAATCAGCTTGGTTGTGACTTCAATCACACCCCCCTCAGGCATTTCGACCAGCGCGTCACGCGCATTCGCGAGGAGATTATGAATCACCTGGCGCAACTGAGTGGGATCACCCAATACAGGCGGCAACGCCGGGTCAAGTGAAACCTCGAGGTGCCATGCATGCCGCTCATCTCTCACCATACCATCTAATGGATCCCAACCATAAAGTCCGAGGACCTCATCGACCAAGGCATTGAAGTCAACAGGCACCATGGTGACTGCGGGCTTACGCGCATATTCCTTAAAATCGTCCACCATATGCTTGAGAGAACTGACTTGATTGACGATAGTATTGGTCGCCCTTTCAAGAAGCGCCGCATCGGCAGGCTCGAGCTTGTGGGCGAGTTTCATCGCCAAACGTTCAGCTGACAACTGAATCGGCGTCAGCGGGTTTTTAATCTCGTGCGCCAGTCTGCGGGCAACCTCCCCCCAAGCCACGCTTCGGTTCGCGGACATCACTTCGGTAATATCATCAAACACAACCATATAGCCATTATCGCGCCCATCCACGAGTAATTGCGTACCACGCGCCAGGAGTGTCAGCGTATAAAACTTCTTGTCGTCACTCAAATCAGGCAGTTTGAGCTCAAACTGCTCCTGCCAGTGCGTACGTTCCGATCCTACAGCCGCATGTTGAGAAAAGGCTTGCCGAATCATTCCGGCAAAATCAATCATGCCGTCAATCGTCTCCAGGGGTCGTCCGGGAGCGGCGCGTAAATCCACGCTCAGAATCGCTTGCGCGCCATGATTAAAGGTCGTCAAGCGAAACTGTTGGTCAAAAACAAGTACGCCTGCCGACAGGTTCGACAACACGCTTTCGAGATAGACATTGGAGCGCTCTAACTGCGCACGATTGGTCTCAACCATCCGGCGCGCCTCTTCGAGCTGACGCGTCATGTCGTTAAACGATCTGGTGAGCTGACCGACTTCGTCCCTGGTAGGCGGTTCGGGAAGCGGTCGAAAGTCGCCGATACTGACAGCCTGTGTTCCCGCTGCGAGGGTCAGCAAAGGCCGCACCAGTTTTTTGGACAGATAAAGCGCCACGGCGATCGCGGCAAATACCGCCAGCAATAGTGCAAGAGTCAGCGTCACCGCAAACAAATTGCGCAGACTTTGCCTCGACAGCGCCAGCTCCTGATAATCAAGATAGCCCTTTTGGACCTCTCCGGCATTTTGAGCAATTTTGTCCGAGACAGGCTGCGTCAACTGCAACCAACGCGACTCAGATGTCACACCCAGCGCGGTATCCGAACGCTCGGGCGAACCTAAGGGCACAATCACACGCAGCTGCAGTCCGGCATCACCCAAATTCGCGGTAGGATCGTCCGAGTCTGCCGCCGAATACCCGCGCGCCGTTCTCAATTGATTCAGCACGGCAGCAGGCGGCAAGGGTGGCAAGAGCGTACCGAGATTATCCGTGGAAAAAGCAATCAGGCGACCACTCGTTGTAAACACCATCGCATCGATCGCGCCACTCGACTCTCGCAAACGGGTCAACGCACTGGCGATTTCCGGATCGGGTGTATTGCTCAAATCAGGCGTCATCGAACGCGCACGGGCATCGAGCTGCGCAAGTTGAGAATCAAGTGCGGCGCGGCCAAGCGCCAAACCTGACTCCAGCGCTGTATCGACGCGCACGTTAAACCATGACTCAATCGACCTGGACATGAACTGCAACGACACTGTGTAGATGAGGGCTCCGGGCAACACGCCAATCAACGCGAAGGCCAGAGCAAAACGAGCGGTCAGCCGCGCACCAAACTGTCCCACCAAAAACTGCCTGGCCAGGCGATACGTGAGCCACACCACCCACACGCACAAAGTCAGCGCCAATCCTCCATTGAGCCAGAGCAACAAGGTCTGGTACTGCGCCAACAGAGAAGCATTACCCGTCGACCACGCCAGCAAAAGGAACAAAACGGCGGCGCTCACGATGCCGATCGCTGTGACGAGGCGCATGAGCGGATTCATTTTGAGTCTTCGCCTTTACGAACTGAAAAATCAAAAGGCGTCCAGGGGCTTGTCAGTGACCACGCTCCGCGATTACGGGCATCGAGTTGCAAAGGTCTCGCCAGATGCGAGGTATCCAGTCGTATGCGCACCAGGCCGTCATAGCGCACATTCGGTTCAAAACGGTCAAGCGGCGCCACGGGCCAACCACGGACCTTTTCCAATACCGACAACGCTTCCTGCAAAGACGAGACCGGCAAAAACAAATCCCCAGATGCTACGCGCCACTGCTGCGTCAACGTGTTGTAGGACATCCGCCGTGTCAGCGATGTCTCAACAATCGTTTTGTCCCACCACCACCAGCGCGGCGCGGTGATTTTGACATCCAGCGTGAAATAAAGAGGTACTCCGCGCTCCGCCGCCTCGATCACAATCGGACTGAGTTTGAGCGCAACATCTAGATCCATCGTGAGATGACCTTCACCGATCAAAGGCTCAATCTGTTTGATCTGGGCCTCCGTGGCTGCGCTGGCATGTTGAAAAAGCGCGCAACCCACCAAGGCGAACGCTGCAAGCGCGCACCTCAGAAAAGTCCAGCCTCTCAGCTCAGCGATCATCCAATTCAGCACTTAGGTCCTGCGAGTAAACAATGCGTAAAAGAATCCATCATAGCCAGCGGGATGCTCAGCATCCGGCAGATGAGGCAATAACTGCCCGGGCGCGCTAAGTCTTTCAGCTTGGGCGTGCCGGGCGGCAAAGGCCTGAGCCTGTTGTTCGCCCTCCTCCGGAAAAATTGAACAGGTCACCATGAGTAGTTTGCCACCAGGCGCGACCACACTCCAGAGGGAATCCAAAATTTCCCTGGCCAGTTTGGCCGTCTGCTGCACGTCCTGTGCGCGACGCAACCATCGGATATCGGGATGGCGGCTGACGATACCCGACGCGGTACAGGGCAAGTCTGCCAATACAGCGTCAAATGGTTTGCCATCCCACCAGATGTGGGTCTTGATCGCACTTTCTGCGACCAGACGGACACCACGTCGCATCAATCCCAGGCGCTTGAGGTTTTGATGCACACGCTCAAGACGGGTGGCGTCGACATCAAGCGCCGTTAAATCGACCTTCGCCAACTCGAGCAGATGGGCGGTTTTGCCTCCAGGTGCCGCACACGCGTCCAGCACTTGCATGCCATCCTTGACATCCAGCATCGGTGCGGCAAGTTGAGCGCCAGCGTCCTGCACCGACCACCAGCCCTGCGCATAACCTGGTAAGGACGTGATGGGGCGGGGCACCCGCAACACCAGTCCAGCTGCGCCAAATGGCGTAGTCTCGATGCCTTGCTCGGCAAAAGCGCGCTCAACTGTTTCACGTGTCGTGGCGCGAATATTCACGCGCAAAGTGAGCGGTGGGTGCGCGTTTGCAGCGGCTAAAAGCGCCTGCCAATTCTGAGGATAGTTTTTTTGCAGGCTCTCGATCCACCAGCGCGGGTGGTTCCACGTTGCTTCGAGATCATTTTCAATCCGGGACAGTATGGCGGCACGTTCTCGCTGAAACCGCCTGAGCACTGCGTTGACCAACCCTTTGAACGACGCAGTCGAACGATGCCACTGGGTCGCTTGCACCGCCTGGTCAACCAGTGTGTGCGCACTGTAAACCGGGGTACCTGCGGCAGGTGACTCTTCCCGGGCGCGTATCGATGCGTCGAGCAACAACAGACTTAAACCGATCAGGGCATACATCGTTGCGCTGGCTGGCTCGCGCTCGACGAGTGTGCGACGAACGGCTTTAGCCCATCCCCAATGTCGCATGGCATAGAAAGCAAGCGCTTGCGCGGCAGGTCGCACATCAGGATGAACATCGGCAAGTGCCTCGGTCAGAGACTGGCCGGACTCGACCGCGGCCACGGAACTGGCAGCGGCCAGCAAAGAATGGGATAAGGCAGGTGTGACTGGATTCATGCCTCAATTGTAGGGGCTTTGGCGGGCCAGTCCCGCAGGGGTGCCCCAACATATCGTGCAAAGTCGGTTTTATCCTTCTTGCAAGGTAAAATCACACCCTGTTTAATGCGGATTGCGATCCGCCAGGTCACTCATCATGTCTTCGCCAAAAGTCGGTTTCGTCAGTCTCGGTTGTCCCAAAGCGCTTGTGGACTCCGAACGCATCCTTACACAATTACGTACCGAGGGCTATCAGATCGTCCCCGATTATGACAATGCCGATGTTGTCGTGGTCAATACCTGCGGCTTCATAGACAGCGCGAAAGCCGAATCTCTCGATGCGATTGGCGAGGCCATTGCGGAAAACGGTCGGGTCATTGTGACGGGTTGCATGGGTGTCGAAGAGTCTGTGATTCGGGCTGTTCACCCAAGCGTTCTTGCCGTCACAGGGCCTCAGCAATACGAACAAGTCGTGCGCGCGGTGCACGAAGCCGCGCCGCCCAATGCCTCGCACGATCCCTTTCTGGATCTCGTGCCCCCCCAAGGCATCAAGCTCACACCGCGCCATTACGCATATTTGAAAATCTCCGAAGGCTGTAACCACCGTTGCAGCTTTTGTATCATCCCCTCGATGCGCGGCGACCTGGTCAGCCGGCCGATCGGTGATGTGCTGGACGAGGCCCAGCGCCTGGCCAAAGCCGGCGTCAAAGAACTTCTTGTGATTTCCCAGGACACCAGCGCCTATGGCGTTGATGTCAAATATCGCAGCGGTTTCTGGAATGGTCGTCCCGTCAAGACGCGCATGACCGAACTATGCTCCGCGTTGTCCGAGCTCGGGATCTGGGTACGTCTGCATTATGTTTATCCCTACCCGCACGTGGACGAAGTGATTCCCCTGATGGCCGAGGGCAAAATCCTGCCCTATCTGGACATTCCATTTCAGCATGCCAGTCCGCGTATCCTCAAGGCCATGAAACGCCCCGCGTTCGAGGACAAAACCATGGCGCGTATTCATCGCTGGCGTGAACAGTGCCCCGACATCACCTTGCGTTCGACCTTTATTGTGGGCTTCCCCGGCGAAACAGAAAGCGATTTTCAATATCTGCTGGACTGGATGTCAGAGGCTCAACTCGACCGCGTGGGCTGTTTTCAGTACTCGCCCGTCGAAGGGGCGCCTGCCAACGCACTTGAAGGTGCAGTCCCCGACGAGGTCAAACAAGAGCGCTGGGATCGCTTCATGGCGCATCAGCAAGCCATCTCAACCGCGAGACTGGCTAAACGTGTCGGGCGCGAAATCGATGTCCTGATCGACGAGGTTGACGAGGACGGTGCCATTGGCCGCTCCAGCGCCGATGCACCTGAAATCGACGGCTGCGTGTATGTGGATAGCGATACGCCTCTCAAACCCGGCGATCTCATCCGTGCTCGCGTGACAGAGTCGGACGAATACGACCTCTGGGCTGAAAAGATTGGGTCCTGATGTGATGCGCGTAGGGTTTGCCGGCACACCAGAGTTTTCCAAACTCGCATTACAAGCCATCCTGCGGGCGGGATTTGAGGTCCCATTAGTGCTGACGCAACCAGACCGCCCCTCGGGTCGAGGTCTCAAGCTGACGCCTAGCGCAGTCAAACAACTCGCGCTCGAGCACGCGTTACCTGTCATCCAGCCGCGCAGTTTACGACTCGACGGCAAATACCCGGAGGACGCGCACGCTGCCCAACTTTCACTTCAGCAAGCACAGCTTGATGTGTTGGTGGTCGCGGCTTACGGCCTGATCTTGCCCGCTTGGGTCCTGCAAACGCCTCGTCATGGCTGCCTGAATATCCATGCCAGTTTATTGCCCCGCTGGCGTGGCGCTGCCCCCATCCAGCGCGCGATCGAAGCGGGTGACACGCAAACTGGCGTGACCATCATGCAAATGGACGAGGGTCTGGATACGGGTCCGATGCTGATGGTCGAGCCTCTCAATATCGAACCGGATGACAACGCATCAAGCTTGCATGACAAACTCGCTGAACAAGGCGCGCGCCTGATTGTCCAGGCCTTGCAGGCGCTCCCTTCAGGCTCGCTTATTGCGACACCACAACCTGAAACAGGCGCCACCTACGCCGCCAAACTCGATAAAGCCGAAGCGGCTTTACAGCTGCACGCGCCCGCGGATCTTCTAGCACGTCGCATTCGCGCCTTTAATCCCGTACCCGGTGCAACCATCAGACTGCCCGGCATTCCCGAACCAGTCAAAATATGGAACGCCGTTGCAATCTCTGATGACACGTCGGTGAAGATCGGACAAACCGAGGACGTGGCTCACGTGATAAACGCCAGCCCTGATGGAATTGATGTGGCGACCGGTAAAGGGGTATTACGCTTGCTAGAGTTGCAACGTCCAGGCGGTAAGCGTCAACCTGCTTCGGCATTTATTGCCGGGTGGTCGACTTTTTCTCGCTGAGCTTGAGGACCAAAATGGTGGCCGACAAAACAAAAGTAATGATGTTGGCGATAATCATTGGCATGGACTCGATCAAAAAGGCATAACCAAGCCAAAAAGCGATACCCGTTGTAAACATCACATACATCGCCAAAGAAATCGATGCGGTATCGCGTGATTTGATTGTTTTGATCGTTTGCGGGAAAAAGGCCGCAGTGGTCAAAAAAGCGGCGATGTAACCTAAAGTTTCAATATGCATGTGGAAGGGTCAAACCCGCTCCAATTCACGCTGTTCTTTGCGCAACTTGGCCTTGAGACGCGTTTGCTTGAGCATCGAGAGGTGCTGGACAAACACTTTGCCGTTCAAATGATCCAGCTCATGCTGCACGCAAACAGCCAAAAGCCCGTCGGCATCAAACTCGTAAGGTTCACCCTGCAAGTTCAGTGCGCGGACGCGAATACTCGCGGGACGATCCACCTCGTCATACACGCCTGGCACAGACAAACAACCCTCTTCGTAGGTCTTCTTATCGTCGCTGTAGTGCAAAATTTCTGGGTTAATCAACACCCGCAAATCGCTTTTGTCTTCGCTGACATCAATCACGACAACGCGCTCATGAACATCGACTTGAGTAGCGGCCAAACCAACACCCGGCGCGTCGTACATGGTTTCAGTCATATCGGCGACAAGTTGGCGGATGCGATCGTCCACCACGCGCACAGGTTTCGCAACTGTGTGCAAGCGCTTGTCGGGGTAATGCAAAATTTTGAGCAAAGCCATAACGAAAAATGGGTCTGAACCGAGCGAAAACTGAGTATTTGTACGAATTCAAATCAATTTTAAATTAATAACATCCGAAATTCGATGCATTCCGCATGATTTAGGAGGGATTTTCAGGACAGTTTTGTCCCGTTTCCGCTCACAACGTATGGCAGACTAGTTCATGCCTCATACCCTTTCGAATGAAGTACTCACTGCCTGGCTGCGCCTGAGCATGACTCCTGGACTCGGCCCCATTCTGAGTCAACGCCTGCTGAGCCACTTTCCAAATGCCCTGGCGGCAGAGCGATCCGCACCCGAGCAGCTCCGTGCGCTCGTACCCAAAGCGCTGTTCGAGGGCCTATTATTCGCGCGAGGGGAAAGCGTCAATCGACAAATAGCACTCGCCTTGAAATGGGCAGAAGGTCCCGATCAGACCATCCTGACACCCGAACATCCGCTTTATCCGGGACTGTTGCGGCAGACAGCCGATGCGCCGATGGTCCTGTACGCCAAAGGCAATCTCAGTCGGCTCGCGCAGCCCGCGCTGGCCATCGTTGGCGCACGCAACGCCACGCCTGACGGACTTGAAAATGCCAAGGACTTTGCCTGCGCGCTTGCCAGACGAGGCTGGTGCGTCGTAAGCGGGCTGGCACAAGGCATTGACGCTGCCGCACACCGCGGCGCCCTCCGTGCAGGCGAGCATGGCGCAGGCACCATCGCAGTACTGGGTACGGGTGCAGACGTCATCTATCCACGTAATCACACTGATCTTTCTCGAAACATTCTGGACTCGGGAGGCTTGATCATCTCTGAGTTCAATCTGGGCACACCGGCACGACCGCAACACTTTCCTCGCCGCAATCGCATTGTGACCGGGCTTTCCCATGGCGTTCTGGTGGTGGAGGCCGCGCTCAAAAGCGGTTCGCTGCTGACCGCCAGACTCGCGGTCGAGATGGACAGGGAAGTATTCGCCATCCCGGGCTCGATTCATTCTCCGCTGTCGCGCGGCCCACACGCGCTGATTCAGGATGGCGCAAAACTGGTCGAGACAGCCGAAGACATTCTTGACGAACTCGGCATGTTCAGCTTTCCTGGTTCAGCAATCCCCTCTATGTCGGAGAAGGCTGCCACCGTGTGCGCACCGGCATCAAACGCGGACTCCAGATCCGAACCTCGCTCACCGATCTGGCACGCAATCGGCTACGATCCCATTAGTGAAGACACCCTGCAGCAACGCACGAATATGTTGCCCGCGATTCTGCAGTGCGAACTTTTGACGCTTGAGCTAAACGGCGATGTCGAGCGTCGGCCCAATGGTTCGATTGTTCGCGCGCGGAAACGCACTTAAAAACGACTTTGAATAAACGATTCACCTTATGCAAACATTAGCCTGTCTAATTAAAGCGTGTCGCACTCTCCTGATCGTGAGTGCTTTGAGCGTGATGCATCAAGTGGCTTTTGCTCAACATTGTGCAACCACTATTGAAAGTGACGACGCATTACGTTATGTGCCCGACAAAATCGAGATCCCTCTCGCGTGCCAGTCCTATACCGTGACGCTGAAGCATTCGGGAAGGCTGCCTAAACTCGCCATGGGACACAACTGGGTATTGGCCAAGCTGAGCGATCTGGACGGTGTCGCGCGCACTGGCATGCTCGCGGGGGCAGATCATCAATATGTCGATCCCAAGGATACGCGCGTGCTCGCGCATACTGGCGTTGTGGGTGGCGCAGAGTCGACTTCGGTGACGTTTGACGTGAACAAACTTGTGCCGGGCGAACGCTACGGCTTTGTCTGCACCTTCGCAGGTCATTCGCCCATCATGCGCGGCACGATTGTCTTAAAGTAAACAAAGTCCGCGATGAACATCTCAGGCCGAATAGTCTCTCGCGCCAAAAATCGCCGAGCCCACACGAATTTCTGTCGAACCCTCTTCGATCGCCAGCTCAAAATCGCCGCTCATGCCCATCGACAAACGATCGAGTTCAATGCCGGATATCGCTTCTTGTCTGGCCTGATCGCGTAACTGGCGCAATTGTGCAAAACAACGGCGCACTGCACTTTCATCCTCAGACAAAATCGCCATCGTCATCAGACCTTTTACACGCAAGGTCTGAAAACCACTTATCTGTTTCAAAAACGGGATGAGCCCTGTCGGTTCAAGACCTGCTTTGGCTTCCTCGGGTGAGGTTTTAACCTGAACCAAAACGTCAATTGCGCGGCCTTCAAGCTGCAATCTGCGGTCGAGCGCCTCGGCAAGCTCCAGTCGATCCAGTGACTGGAGCTCATGGGCCAACCGGGCGACATCTTTCGCTTTATTGGTTTGAAGCTGACCGATGACAACCCACTGGATATCGCAATCTGCCAAGAGAGGTGTTTTTTGAGCGATTTCCTGTGTGCGGTTTTCTCCAAAGCGCTTGTAACCCAGGCTCACCGCGCGTCTGATTGCCTGGTCATCAAAGGTTTTACTGACAGGTAGCAGCGTGACTTCACTCGGATCACGTCCAACGCGTGCGCAAGCTTGGGCCATCCGATCTTTGATGCGAACGATACGCTCAGACATGGCGATTGTCGCCGCATCGTTCAAGTTTGGTGCTTGTGTGAGTTCTGTGTTCATGCTTTTGGGCTATCTAGGTGATGAATCATCAAGTTCTTATGTTACGCCATCGAATTGGTGGCTTGTGGTGTGTGCCTATGCGCCAAAGGGGGGCATGGATGCCTCATTTTCTTGCGCGGATGTTGAATGGGGGTCTGCTTGGTCGGGAGTGCCCTTGGGTAGGAGCTTGAGGACGGGTGGGCTTTGCCCACTTCCCTCATAAAACACAGTGCGTGTGCACCGGCTCCGAACTCGACCCTCGCGGGTCTCAGACAGACGGAGCCGATTTGCGCGCGCACTGTGTTTTATTCGGCTCGTCCTGAGCCCCTACCCAAGGGCACTCCCAACCAAGCAGATAGCCAATTTATACACAATGATTCACGCTTGGCACGAGTCTTGCTTTGATAGGTTTAAGCATAGCTGCCTGCCTCTTCGGTTGATATGCGGTCTTTCCATTTCGCTGGCGATCCCAGCATGAACAGAACCAGGAGTTAAAGATGCAACGCAGACTCGCACTTAAACAGCTTACCGCCGCCAGCCTCTTGGCCATGACCGGTTGGATGCCGACCGCTTTTGCACAAGACACGATCAAAGTCGGAATTTTGCATTCCTTGTCCGGAACGATGGCGATTTCGGAAACATCGCTTAAAGATGTCGCATTGATGACGATCGATGAAATCAATGCAAAAGGCGGCGTCATGGGCAAAAAACTCGAGCCCGTCATCGTCGACCCTGCATCGAACTGGCCACTGTTTGCGGAAAAGGCAAGGGAGTTGATTGCTCAGAACAAAGTATCTGTCGTCTTTGGCTGCTGGACATCGGTGTCACGTAAATCGGTACTGCCTGTCTTCAAAGAGCTCAATAGCCTCTTGTTTTATCCCGTTCAGTACGAAGGTGAAGAACTTGAGAAAAATGTGTTTTACACAGGTGCCGCACCCAACCAGCAGGCGATTCCCGCTGTCGAATATCTGATGAGCGAAGATGGTGGTGGTGCCAAGCGTTTTGTTTTGCTTGGAACGGATTACGTTTATCCACGCACGACCAACAAAATTTTGCGTGCTTTCCTCAAGTCCAAAGGCGTCAAAGACAGCGACATCGAGGAAATTTACACGCCCTTCGGTCACTCTGATTATCAAACGATCGTCGCCAACATCAAAAAGTTTTCTGCCGGCGGAAAGACTGCGGTTGTCTCCACAATCAATGGTGACTCTAACGTTCCGTTCTACAAAGAGCTGGGTAATGCAGGACTGAAAGCAACCGATGTGCCTGTTGTTGCGTTTTCTGTCGGTGAAGAAGAACTTCGTGGCGTAGATACCAAGCCTCTTGTCGGACACCTTGCTGCCTGGAATTATTTTGAGTCGCTCAAAAATCCAGTCAATGCAGATTTTGTTGCCAAGTGGAAGGCTTATGCGAAAGCCAAGAATCTGCCAAACAATGCGACTGCTGTGACCAACGATCCCATGGAAGCCACCTATATTGGCATCCACATGTGGAAGCAAGCGGTCGAACAAGCGAAATCTGTCGATACAGACAAGGTGATCGCAGCCATGGCGGGGCAAAAGTTCGCCGCTCCTGATGGCTACACAATCGAAATGGACAAAACTAATCATCACCTGCATAAGCCTGTCTACATCGGCGAAATCCAGGCAAATGGTCAGTTCAACGTCGTATGGAAAAGCAAAGGGCCGATCCGTGCTCAACCTTGGAGCCCTTACATCGCAGGCAATGAAGGCAAACAAGGGCTTTAATTTCACAACATGAGAATGTCTCACTATGTCTTTGACTTATCCCTCTTGGAAAAAATGGTTGCTGGCTGTTTTGCTCGCTTTACCGCTGCAATTCAGTGTTGCCGCCGACTTGGTCGATCGCAACGTACTGAGCGGTCTGGCTGGGGACAGCAACGAAGAGCGGGCCAAAGCCATCACAGCACTGGGACTTCTCTCGACTCCTGGCGCAGCCGAAGTGTTGGCTGCTCTGGGGGACGGCAACGTTCTGATTACCTCTAATGCGACAGTGTTGCTTGCTCGCACTCGCGAGCAAGCACTCGACCCCGTCACGGGTCAAATCGTCAGCATCCCTGGTGATGCTCAATCTTTAACGCTCAACAATCGTTTGCGTCGCGCGTTGCAATCCGCACTCGCCAGTTCGGAGCTGTTCTCTTCCCAGCCTGGTGTCCGCCTTGCTGCCGCGCAAAGACTCCAAAAAGAAGCGGATCCTGCTCGGGTTCCCATCATCGAGCGCGCGCTCAGCGCAGAAAAAGATCCGTCCATTCGGCGCGCGCTTGAAGTCGCGATGGCCAGCGCTGCGTTGAAAAGCCCTGATGCCTCAGTGAGACGCCAAGCTGTCATTGCTTTGGGAGAAAGCAAAAATTCTGCGTTCAAACCGGCACTGCTTGGTTTAATCACGGCCGATGGTACTGGTCAATATATCGAACCCGATGAAACTGTTCGCACAGCAGCAAAAGCCGCTCTGTCAAAAATCGAACAACACCAAACACTCGTGAGCTGGATTGGCAATATTTTCTTTGGGATCAGCTTGGGGAGTGTTTTGCTGCTCGCAGCACTCGGCCTGGCCATCACATTTGGCTTGATAGGCGTGATCAATATGGCGCATGGCGAACTGCTCATGATCGGTGCATATGCCACCTATATCGTGCAGGGGGTATTTAAACAATGGTTCCCTGAATGGCTCGACTGGTATGTCCTGGCCGCTTTACCTGTCGCTTTTTTAATCACCGCAATCGTAGGCATGGCTCTTGAGCGCACCGTCATTCGGTGGCTCTATGGCCGCCCGCTGGAAACCTTGCTTGCCACGTGGGGGATCAGCCTGATATTGATGCAAGCAGTACGCAGCATCTTTGGCGCTCAAAACGTCGAAGTCGCCAACCCCAGCTGGATGAGTGGCGGCATCCGTATTTTGGGTGATCTGACCTTAAGCTACAACCGGCTTGTCATCATTGGATTTGCGCTCTGTATCGTGATCGCCGTATGGCTTGTATTGAACTTCACACGTCTGGGCCTATTCGTGCGTGCGATTACACAGAATCGTCGCATGGCGGACTGTGTCGGCGTGCCCACCGGCCGCATCGACATGCTGGCCTTTGGCCTGGGTTCGGGTATCGCCGGGTTGGCGGGCGTTGCGCTGTCACAGCTCAGCAACGTAGGCCCCGATCTCGGACGCGGCTACATCGTTGACTCTTTTATGGTGGTTGTGCTGGGTGGTGTGGGTCAACTGGCCGGCACGGTCGTCGCCGCCTTGGGTTTGGGCGTTCTCAATAAGATCATTGAGCCCTTCTGGGGTGCCGTGATCGCCAAAATCGCCATTCTCCTTTTCATCGTTTTGTTTGTACAAAAGCGTCCGCAAGGGCTCTTTGCTCCGAAAGGCAGGAGCGCTGAATGAACGCATCAACTATGAACCCTTCACTGTCTCAAACTGTCGGCTTGTACTCACCCAACGCATGGGTGGGCATCGCCTTTGTGACGATCCTTCTTGCAAGCTTGCCAGCATTGAACTTGCTGTTCCCGGCAGGTCATGCTTTGCATATTTCTTCTTTTGCGATCTCGTTGATCGGCAAGTTTTTATGTTACGCCCTCGCCGCTCTCGCGCTTGATCTCGTTTGGGGTTACACCGGAATTTTGTCGCTCGGTCATGGTTTGTTTTTTGCATTGGGTGGCTATGCACACGGCATGTATCTGATGCGTGCAGCAAAACCCTCTCCAGAGATCCTGCCTGATTTCATGGGCTTTTTAAGCTGGAAAGCTTTTCCATGGTTCTGGTCGTTCACTGAACACTTCTGGTATGCCATGTTGCTGGTAGTCTTGGTGCCAGGTCTTTTAGCATTTCTGTTTGGATACTTCGCCTTTCGTTCGCGCATCAAGGGTGTCTATTTTTCAATCATTACTCAGGCGCTGACTTTTGCGGCGATGTTGTTATTTTTCCGAAATGAAACAGGATTTGGTGGTAACAACGGCTTTACAGATTTCAAAAAAATCCTTGGCTTTGACATTACCTCCGCGGATACACGTGCGGTGTTGTACTGGGTCAGTCTTGCAACTCTTTTAGGTGCACTCATTCTCGCGCGGGCGATCACGCAATCCAAACTAGGCAGAGTGCTGACCGCGATTCGTGACTCCGAAAATCGGCTGCGATTTTTAGGCTATGAACCGCTGGGTTTTAAGCTCTTCATCTGGACTGTATCCGCGATCCTCTGCTCGATCGCGGGCGCTTTATACGTCCCTCAAGTCGGCATTATCAATCCGAGCGAAATGTCGACCGAAAACTCTATCGAGATGGTCATTTGGGTCGCAACAGGTGGTCGGGGTACCCTCATTGGCCCGATCATCGGCGCAGGTACGATCAATGGCTTGAAAACTTGGTTCACCAGCGTATTTCCTGAGTTCTGGCTCTATGCGCTCGGTCTCATTTTTGTTCTGGTCACGCTGTTTCTACCACAAGGGATTGTTGGACTAGCAAAGCAATTGGGACAGCGCATCAAGGGAGCGAAGTGATGACATCTCAATCAGCGGTCATCACTCACGAAGACACTCTGCTGGAGGGGAGCGCAGGCGGGGAGGTTTCCTATGGCCGTCCAAAACACGAGGGTGTGGACACCACTCATGGGGCGATTCTGTATCTTGAGTCGATCAGTGTTGTCTTTGATGGTTTTAAAGCGCTCAACAATTTATCACTCGATATTGGTGTTGGAGAGTTGCGCTGCATTATTGGTCCGAACGGTGCGGGCAAAACAACCATGATGGATGTCATTACCGGTAAAACACGCGCGACTTCCGGTTCTGCATTTTTTGGTCAAAATTACGACCTTTCGACGCTCAGCGAGGCACAAATCGCCGACGCAGGCATCGGAAGAAAATTTCAACGCCCCACGGTGTTTGAACATCACACAGTATTCGAAAATCTAGAGCTCGCGATGAAAGCCAATAAAGGCGTTCAATCGACTTTGTTTGCCCGGCTCAAGAGTGCGGAGCGAGACAAAATCGCCTCGACCCTTGAAATGCTTCGTCTCACTTCCGAGCATCGCCGTCCTGCCGGATTGCTGTCGCACGGACAAAAGCAATGGCTTGAGATTGGCATGCTACTCATGCAGGAGCCCTTGTTACTCTTGCTAGACGAGCCAGTGGCCGGCATGACTGACGCAGAGACTGAGCGAACGGGTGAACTATTAAACGAATTACGGGGTAAACATTCTCTGGTCGTGGTCGAACACGACATGGACTTTGTCACACAAATCGCGCAAGGCGGCAAAGTCACTGTTCTGTGCGAAGGCTCTGTGCTCGCTGAGGGCACGATGCAACAAGTGCAAGAGGATCCGCGAGTGATTGAAGTGTATCTAGGGCGATAGCATCATGTTGGACGTTCACGAAATCAATCAGTTTTATGGCAGCAGTCACACCTTGAGGGGTATATCCCTCAGCATCAAACAAGGCGAGTGCATGGCGTTGCTGGGCCGTAACGGTGTGGGCAAAACAACGTTCTTAAAATGTCTCATGGGTGTACAGCAAATAGCCTCTGGTTCGATTTCTTTTTTAGGTCAAGACATTAGCCAACTCCCGCCTCACGCCAGAGCTAAGCTCGGCATCGCCTATGTTCCTCAAGGACGCGAAATTTTTGCGCGGCTGACTGTCGAGGAAAACATCTTAATGGGCATGGCAACCAAGCCCAGTCGTCAGGCACACGACATCAAGGAAGAGGTGTTTGATTTATTTCCGGTACTTCGGACGATGCTGAAACGGCGCGGCGGAGACCTTTCCGGCGGGCAACAACAGCAACTCGCCATCGCTCGGGCGCTTGTTGCTGACCCTAAGCTCATTATCTTTGATGAACCCACTGAGGGTATTCAGCCTTCCATCATTAAAGACATCGGTCGCGTGATCAACTTGCTGCGCGACCGAGGGGATATCGCGATTCTGTTATGCGAGCAATATTTCGACTTTGCACGCGAACTGGCTGACCGCTTTGTCGTCCTTTCCAGGGGGGAGGTCGTGGTGTCTGGAGACCGGTCTGAAATGGATAGCGAA
>JACCDU010971723.1_pt1 | contig 22764 bp, 24 predicted proteins | sample 7446081 | NCBI WGS metagenome assembly JACCDU01 (sample SAMN15323447, study PRJNA562643) | freshwater metagenome | isolation source: river surface water | place: USA:Blue River Watershed | collected 2017-08-17
GATGAAACAATAGAACGCAACAATGAAACTATCTTGTCTGATTTTGATAGTTTTGTCTTTTTTCTTGGTTTTTGTGAAGGATTTTTTAACCATCTTGATATTGTAGAATGACTTGTATGCATAAGTTAAGTTGTTTTTCTCAAAATTTGTAAGCAATTGTAAATTTGTTGTGCTTATTTTCGTCTATCTATTGGATACATTAAATTAAAATCACAATTTACAATAAGAAAAATAAAGTGTTCCAAAATAATGTTGTCAAAGAATAACAAAAATTTATCAATTTATTTTGTGCGTATGGATAATTATTCTGTATATAAAAGCAAGTATGGATGAATGTAATATGAATGATGAGTCACATTATCAAGACACGGATTCATATGCGATAACGTTCAAAGATGTTGAAGAGTTTTTTCGTGATTACAATGAATGTCAGGTTTCTATCATTTATTTAAACCGGTATAATGATGGAGTTTTTGCCGACAAAGTAAGGGTTACAGACATCGATGATTGTAAGTTGTTCTTTTCTTATCGTCAAAACTATTACTTTTGCTATATGAATCTCATTTCTAATGTGATAGGATGGAGCAAACATCCAAAATCGTTAGGATTACAAGGGTATATAGGAAACCATATATCCATAGGTAAAAATGAAAAGAATAAACTAGACATTCATGAAACAGTATACGAAACTATGAAATCCGTTCAAGGTAATCATTCTATCATATATAAAAAACATCATACAAGCATAACACATAACGAAAATCAATTGGCAAATGTTCTACTCAATGATATAAAATGCTTCAAGAACAAATCTCTTATAAACATCAAAGGTGGTTATATAAAACAAATTGTAAAAGGAAAAACTAAAACTTTTATGAAAACATGTAATATTGTGAGCATTTTTGAGAAACGATATCGTAAAATAAAGCATGAAATAGAAAAAAATGATGTCGTATTTATTCGTATTCAGTTTATCAACATAAAAGATTCAGAAAAGTTTATCCGTCAGTGTATGAGTTTATGTGATGAGAATGTCGAAACGATACATTTAATTTCAGATTCACAATCTAAAACATCGGTAATCATATTGAATTTATGATTATTCACGTGTATTGATACAAATATCATTAAAAGTAAACATACCATCGCAAAAACGAACACAGATATTTTCAGTGAATTCATATATCCAACCTAATCTTTTTAAATATGCTTCATCGCTTTCGCATAGTTCAAATGGAATGATAGAAATATTGCCTGCATCCACACAAAATCCATGATGGTCATTGCTATTGTATAATCCATCACCATACGCTGTATATCCAATCACAAATTCAAGTCCGTTATGCTCATACACTCCTTCTTCATATTTTGGTCCATAGATATTTTCATATACAAAATCGGATAGTGCATAACACGAATCTCCAATATAATATTTACCAGGTGGTAGAATTGTGGATATCATTCTTTTATTATCAACTGAATTTCTTAAATAAGAAACTGTTATTCTTGAAAAGATTTCAAATATATGGAATTTGAGTTTCGATAAACCACTTCATGTATCTCTTTTTATCTTGTTCATTGTAAGTGTTGTGTTTGTTGATATTTTCATTCCACCAAAATGCACGAAGATTTTTGTAATGATTACACGCAACACGCTCAACTTCGTGGTCTAAATCAAAAGCGGTTTTTGGAATGATGTGGTCAATATGCCAACAATTCTTGAATTCACCTGACAAACTTGTGCCGTGATTATCCCAAATCATTCCTTCTTTCATTGTCATTTCAAGATGACATTTGAATTTCAAAAGTGAGCATCCAACATAGTTTTCACATACTGCAGAGTTTTTTTGTTTGATTATCTCTCTTAGACGTCGTGAAATATTACTGTATTGTTTTCTTTTATCGAAAATCTCTTTCATTTCAGGATCATTTTTCATTAAATGATATTTTGTTTTTATATACACACGATGGCGTTCTTTGATCCTTTCCCAATTCGTTTCTCTATATTTAGCATCTATCATTTTTTTGATATCTTTATTATTATCCAACCATTCTCTTTGTTTTTGTTTGACATAATCTTTATTCTCTTCTCTCCACTTTTTATTTTTTTCTTTTTGTGTATCCATTGTATCTTGCCAATATTGCTTATTGTAAGAAGTTCTAGCTTCTCTCACTTCAGGTTTTGCATTGTGTGCTTTCAAACATTCTTTACATGTTGGACGATAATTATCCCATGTTGATTTGCTGTATCCAAATATGTCAAGTGATTTGAATGACTTGCATTTGCCACACCATTTGTTTTCTACTCCTTCTATAATTTTATGTTCAATTTTTTGGACCATCCTTAGTTTTTGATTGCTGCGGAATGTTTATATACTTTTCAAATTTTTATTCATTTTGTATTTCGTATCACACCACCACGTAATCTGAGCACCAAGTGCAAGGTGGATTCTTTTTGGATATTATAATCTGCAAGTGTTCTGTCATCTTCTAGTTGTTTGCCCGCAAATATCAGTCGTTGTTGATCAGGTGGAATACCTTCTTTATCTTGGATTTTTTGTTTTACATTATCAATCGTGTCTGTAGATTCCACTTCGAGAGTAATGGTTTTGCCTGTCAAAGTCTTTACGAAAATCTGCATGATTGTATATTATATAATGAATATAATTTTCTTTATATGATTTTATACACAATTATTTTGTTTTTTCATACAAAATCATATATTTTTTGTGTAATTCTTTCAGTTCTTCAAATACATTTTCATGTGGAAATGTGTTCACATAGATATCATCATGCGAGAATATTTTGTGTTTGATGAGATAATCTAAGTATTTTTTGTCATCTAATATATCCCTTAAATCTCCACGACTGACGTATATCGTTATATTGTTATTCTTTAATGCTATATCCATAACTTCTTTAGTATCTTTATAAAGACTAAAACATCTTACGACTTGATTTCTTAAGAAGAATCTGTCAGGTTTCACTTCCATATCTTCAACGACTGCATATTTTGGTGTATCATCATATTCGTATAAAGTTTTTCTGAAGTTTTGCACATCTTTTAATAAAGCATCACAACCTTCGATGATTTGTTCTCGTTTTGGAATTTCTAACGCATACAAAGATGATAACCAGCGTTTTATAGATTTGAGAGTTTTTTCATGATCATCCATATCGAATTTGCTGTAAGATTCTTTGTTTTTGTAGGATCGTAAAGCACTTTGAATATGTTTCAGAGTCGGTATGATTTGTTTTGCGATATCTATCATCGAATACACTTTTCTTTCTTTTTCGATGCTATACAACATAAACGGACCCATAGGAAGTGGATGTGATGGTGCATCTTTTGGTTCGACAAAATATTTTGCACATTTGTTCATCAGTTCTTTGTAGGTAGGACCTCCTTCTTTGATTTTTCTTCCAGTAGCAGGATTGATGGTTCTATCATCTTTGAATTTTTTACAAAGTTTTTTTTCTTCGCTCGTCATATCTTTTTATTTATGATTATAAATAAATATGAATAGAAATAATTTCCAATTGTTTCTCAGTCTCATGGATACGATACACGATTATGGTGATACAGGTAGAACCAAAACAAATCTTTTGAAAAAAGGATCGATGGATGACGAAGAAAATGAAATCGAAGAAACGAATGTTAAACTCAAACATATATCTTTTAATCCTGCATTCATCATCGACTTTTTGATTTTGGGTTATGTCCACAATATGTTTAAAGAAATGCTCGATTTAGACAAGAAGCAACTCTATCTCAAAACAAGCAACAACTGTTTGAAAATCAAAAAGAACAATGCAACGAACGTTTTGTACGAACAAAAAAACGTCGTCAAACAAAAGATATGTCAAAACTTTTATTTTCCAACGTATGGAGATAGGTTTTTCTTTCGTTCGCCATCTCCAGAAGAATTCACCAAAGCGATATTGACAGATTATCTACAATTCACAGGAATAAATTATGGAGATGTCCTATCTGTCAGCATAAATGATAAGGATAATAATGAACTACGAAACAAAAATACAATAGATTTAATGTTGGGAAATATTGGTTTAGGTGAAATCATCTTTGATAATAATGGCAAGTTTATCAAAGGACCTAAAGATTGGTATAAAAAAGGCAATAATACAAACTATGATAATCTTAAAAAAGATTTTGCACGTTACACATACTTAATTCAATACGAAAACAAATGTTATTTTCCAAGAGATTCGGAGAACAATAAAGTAAAAGAAATCTTGTCAAAATTACCTACGAATACCGATACATTAAAATTGAGTATCGACAACATGCCAAGTTTCATGAAAACAAAATCAAACAACAAAATCAAAAAGATGTATGAATTGTACGAAAACGATATTTTCAAAGATGGCAAATTATATTATGAGATTCAAATAAAACCATCAGGAATATTTTCAATGAATGAACCAGGAAAAATGTTGTATGACACATTATGTAAAATTTTCGATTGTCAAACCATAACTTATGTTGCAGATGCGAATCAGTTGAATGACAAATGGTTGTATTGTAATCCTAAAAGCATCTATCGTGGTAAATTTACGGAATATGATAGTTATAAAACGACCGCTCAACAAGTCGGTGGTATGGATGATTTTGATTTTGATAGTTTGTTACTTACCCAAACAACTAACCCAAAAAACAATGTTTCACAAATAAACACTACATCAAAGACAAGTAATATTTTGTCAGAATTTCAAGAATACTCACTGAAAAAAGAAGCAGGAGAATTAATACTTTTTGATGAATTAGGAATAAAAAAAAAAGATGTAAATAGTATTAACGATACATATTGGATATATTTCAAATACGATAGCAAAGAAAGATTAATCAAAACAAAGGGAGATGATAGCCAAGACGATAAACAAAAAATACAAGCATCCGGACTATCACTATTTCTGTTAGTATTCAACGAAATCAATCGTAAAACGTTTGGTAATTCACGTGCATCTCTACCCAAAAAGGAAAGAAAACTTTTGAAAGAAAAGTTGGACAATATTGGGTTGAAAGCAATAAGAAAAACATATAAAATATCTTTACAAGATACTATAGAACAAAATAACAGCAAAACCAATTCATCCAAAGATGTATTATATTTATCACGTAATGACTTTATTCTTGCGTTGTTGGATTTAAAGCGTTCGATGGATTACTTGTATGTCAAAGCATGTTCCGAAGCCAACAAAAAAACCGACGAGAACCGTAAGTATATTTTTGTATCCAATGATCGTTCTGCAATCTGTTATTCACTGATGCTTGGAAATCCTTGCGTTCATACTCCACCAAAACCTACCAGCGGTTTCAAACGTGGAGAACAAAGTATCACGATATATAATCCACCAAAATATACTACCACTCCAAATACAACTTTTCCACAAACCACAAGATGGTATCAAAATACACAAAATCAATCCAATGAAGATTTATATATTCCACATATATTACCAAATACAATCAATGTCGTTTCAAGACTATCAAACCCAAACAACAAAATAAGAATGTGCGAAGAATTCGATAAGAAAATAAAACATATCAAAGACAGACTGGAAAATGGATATACAGTTTCAGGAAAATTAGAAGATCCTTTTAATCAATTAAAAAATATTTATTTGAAAACTCATACCAAAAACAATGAATTTTCATCTCAATTAAATGAATTCATCGATATTATTCGCAAGAAATGCAACGATTCAAAAATCGGTGGTGGCATAAAAGACGATATATTGGATTATGAGATACCTATCGATAATAATATAGAAAGTTTTTTAGATGAAGACGAACCCTTTTACGACTTTCTCCAATTTTATTCTACATTGACACCGACCATCAAGTTATTTTGGTTTATAACTTATCGTTCTTTGTTTTACTTTCTATACGGTGATTATAATAAATTTGCATCTAATCGCGAATACTTTCCTACAACAAACAAAATGCAATCACAAGGAAATCATGCATATAATCCTGGTTTACGTTCGATAAGTAATGATGGACAATACATGCAAGCCAGAAAATAAGATTGTTTGAGACATCAATATGGTTTTATGACTAATGTTTTTTATCACTATAAAATAAAATGCCTTACAAAAGGAAACAAAAGTTGTATAATTTAACGGGTGGTGAGTTAAAAGGTGAAGGAGGTTTTGGTTGTGTTTATGACTTACAAGATTTGAAAACCTTACAAGATTATGATGGGACTATTACGCCATTTTGTCCTGAAAGTTGTGATATTTTTATGAACGAAGATAAAAAGGTTGTAAAATTATTTGTCGATGAAAGTAGTTTCCTGAATGAAATTGATCAGTTACAAGAAATGAAAGACAATCTCGGAGATACATTTGTAGAAATTTTTCCAAACTTTTATGAATATGGTTCTGTAGAATTTAAAAAAATACTACCAGATAAATTCTTCCAATGTAAAAAATTTTCACGACTGCCACTTGGTAATCCAGACCAACCTGTAAAACTATACTTCATCGTATTCGATAAGTTAAAAATGTCCTTGGCAGATGTTTTGTTCAAACCTAATTCGAATACAACCATCTCCGTTGAGGACTTTACTAAAAACATTGGGGACCTTATTAAAAGAATGAAGCTTTTACATAAAAAAGATTATATCCATTGTGATGTCAAACCAGACAATATTCTCATGACAGAAACTGGTATATTGTACTTTAATGATTTAGGTCATACCAAATCAAAAAAACTAATATTGAAAGATCGTCATAGATTTGTTCGAACCCCATCTTATACTTTAGATTTAAACAAGTTAAATTCACGCTCAAAATCAAATGAGAATGTTAAATATTTCCCAGAAATTTTTAACGAACTGAAATCTGAATTATCATCATGTCATAAGGTAGTTTTGAAGAACATACTTGAATATCCTTTAGATTTGTATTTCAAAAAGGTTCAAGCTGCTTTTCTTGAACTGAACATTGTGTCACGAAAACATTTTTGTGAGATTATTGATCAATTTGCACTTGCTGTAACTATATTAGATTTTTACAAATATTACAAGTTTGAAAAAAACATACCCAACAATCAACTCATCGAACTCAAAACGTATGTAAAAGAGTTGATGACTAAAATTGACAAGATAGACATATCCAAAATTGATGTACAAGATAACGCAGTGCGAACAAATACAATGGCAAATGAGGAATCAGAATGCAAAAAATATACTATTGATGTACCAAGACAAGTAAACTCAACAACCAGAAATATGTTCAAGGCAATAGGTATAAACACAGGTTACAACCAACAGTATGCACACAATAACATCCCACGTGATTATGCCCAAATTGGGCGGCAATTTGGATTTTAGTAATTGAAAATAAACAAATATATATACCAAACACATCGATAAATGACGATGTGTATGTCAAAAATTATTTTGGTATAAATGGATTATTTTAATAAGTATTTGGAAATAAACGTGCTTCTTGTTTAAAACGACTACCATTTACAAGAACAAGATGGTGATCAATAAATAAATTGAATAAATAATCGCGTGTAATTCTTTCTCGCCATATCACATATTCGTGTTTAATCTGTTTTTGTGAGTTTACTATACTTTCATGTGTGCGCTTTATTAGATATGAATTAAACTTTCCACAAGCTTCTTTGAAAGTGTTTTTTATATTTTCTGTGATATATCCACCACCTATGACAAAAACAATACCATCAAAGTTCAAGTTGTAATTTTCACATAATTGTTGGAATTCTTGTGTATAAAGTTCGAAACTTGCAGCATCCTGATTATATATTTTGGATTTATAATATAAATTCACATCTATAAAAAACCTGATGATGTTTACCATTTTATTCCAAATGTCTTCTTCTAGCAACGCTTGTGAAAGACATTGTTTTGATTCAACAATGACCAAATAACGTTTATTTTCTGTGACATTTTGAGATCCTAAACTCTCTTTGAATTGTGACATGTTTGTTGTTTCTTTTGTAATGGAAGAATACTTGCGTAAAGCTTTCTTCATGTTTTGTATCTCTTCACTTCTTTTCACAGAATTCATTTTCTCATGTGCTATTTTTTTACTCAAAATTGATAAACGAGCATTCAATAAAACATTCATATCATTCTTCATCTGTGCATTTTCAACTCTTGCATTGTTTCTATCATTGGACAAAATATAAGAACCATCTAAATCTGTGATTAGATTATTATTTTCTCTGGGATCTTTGATTTTCTTGGGATAGTTCCGCCCTGTTTTGTATGAATATTTCAATCCTTGACTTGCTGCATAATCCAACAAAAAATCTTTGATTCCCAATGTTAATTCAATTTCAAGTGCTTTATTTTGATTTGCATACTCATTATGTAATGTTGTCAAACTGTTGGATGTTGCGTCATATATCTTATCTAATTTATTACTCAAATTTTCCTCAAGTTTATCTATTTTATTTCCTAGTTCGTGAATAGCTTCGACAATCAATTTAGTACTATTGGTAGTATTGATGGACATTTTGTTGTATATAATAAATATTTTTTAAGTGTGGTTGTTTTTATAGCAAATCAAACATAAATATGTTTTCCTTTACATACGATATACTTTCCACCACGAGACCCAACATGAACTTTATATAAATTTCCTTTGTATTTTATTTGTTTTGGAACACCACCATCCAAATGAGTATTGCCTTGAGATGGTTGTGGTTGATTCACAGGAATTCTTCTTCTTGCCGAATTCATACAATTCGTAAATAATCTGAATAATGTGTAATGGGCTTCCAATAACGATAACCACATTACATCAATAGGAGTATTTAACCAACTATCATTATCAGAGTAAATTGAAGAGTTTGAATTAGATGAAGAGTTCGAGGAGGTTGAATTAGATTCTGTCATTGTGTCAACGTCGAATCTTGCGTTTGATTTATTTTCATACTTATTCCATATTTCTTCCATTTCTGTTTGTGAAATTTTTTGACGATTGTGTGGATATAGTTTTTTCCCATATTTAAAAATCCAATGTCCTAACTCTTGAACATCATAAACAACGGAATTTAGTTTATTTCCGTTTGAATTCGTTGGATGAAATATGTTTGATTGTTTGATGTCTCTATAGTTTGTTAAACAAATAGGACATTCACGACTGTTTGTTTGTGCCATTCGTTTCTTTTATATAATGATAGGTGATTTTTTATCACAAAATTCCCTTATTTTTCCTTTGGATTCATTTCCCCAAATACAACCTTATATTTTTCAGGTTTCATTTTAAGAAGGTATAACTTTCTGTTTTTTACGATGATATAGGGTTCATAAGGTGACCATTCACGTCTGTATAGTTTATATCTGTGTCCTTTATACACGATTTGCTTATTGAAATACTTTTCCAATATCATAAATAATCTTATATCGTCATCTGAATCCATATATTTACGTTGATTGCCGAAACCTCCACTTAAAGAAGATTTGTAAAATGGTTCTGCACAAGAATGTCCCTTCAAGGTTCCCATCATAACATTTCTTTTCTTTAATGGTATACAGTTATCGATAAAAGTAAAGGTTTGATCAGAGCAATTTGCGGACTCGCCACTACCGTATATAGTAGGAAAAGATGATACATAATCTGCAATTTTGTGATCAAAATATACAGGAACGGTATTTGCTAAAACAACACTATCCGTTTTAAATTCTTTAGCCAACTTTGATTCTAAAGAATAAATATCACCAATCGATAAATTTTGATAATAGTTGATATCTTCTAAGTATTCTTTTGCAGTTTTCAAGTATTCATGGAAAAAAATGGTGATATTATCACTTGTATCTGTAATTTTCTTCATTGCTTGTTGAGTAATGAATGGTATGATCACCATCAGATTGTATTTTTGGTTAAAATGCATTAAAGCACTAGACAACTGTTGTCCTGAATAAGATGCATCATCACAACAAACGATATAAGCATTAGGATCATTAAAATCATTGACAAAATCCGTAAAACTAAAAGATGGCAAAAAGTTAAAATCGTCTTTTGTGGAAACAAAAAGTGGATAATAATCCTTTGCGTCGATGTTTATCAAAAAATATATCAATAATGTTGCCAACCAGTTATTAGACTTGTTCTGTGACCAACCTCTATAAAGAACCCAATAAGCATTAGGATTATCTTTTTTGATTTTTATGAATTCATATATAAAGTTTTCTATACATTCTTGAAACGCTTTGATAAAAGATTGGTGAGATATGTATTTCGTGTGAGCAATCACATTCTCAACGAAAATACGAATTTCTTCATCACAACCGTCATGTGATTTAACCCATTCTTGTAATCTGGTTTTGTTTAAAGGATATTTCTCATTCACATCTAACAACAAAGTTCCTTCATCCTTTCGTTTTTGAATTTCCTCCGTCATCATTTTCATCCAATTGCCTCGTTCGTTCATAATTTCTTTAGAATACTCAAAATCCATAGAATTCATTTATTTCAAAATACAAAAAATTTGTAATCTTTTTTGTTTAAAGTAGAAAGATACAATCGTTGATTCGATGTTTTATTCAAATAAACATATAAATTCTGTTTTTTAGATGATTTTGTACACCCATAAACTCTATATCTTTTTCCTCTATGAATAATATAAGGTTTGATGATTTTTTCTTTAATGAAAAACAAAACGATATTTTTGCAATAACTAGTGTACTCACCATTTTCTTTTACAGTTCCCCCACCGTATGCTTTATAAAATGGCGGTGCACATTTATCTTCTTTACTTGTGCCAACATTTGAAAATTCTAATGGAACTGGTTCACATCTCTCTATAAAAGAAAAAGGATCATTTGCACACTCTGCAGTTACGCCACTTGCATATATGGTAGGAAATGATGACACACTATCGGCTATTTTATGATCAAAATATACAGGGACACAGTCCTTTAGCACCAAAGAATTGGTCTTGAATTGTTTTGCTAGTTTTTCTTCGAAATGCATAATGTCTTCGACATTCTTCCTTTTGAAAAAACCTATTTTTTCTAATAATTCGTAAGCAGTATATAATCGTTCTTGAGTATAAAAAGTGCAATTTGGTAGCCAACTGAGAATATATTGTGATGCTTTATCTGTAATATAAGGAACAAGCAATATCAAATTGAAAGTTGGAGTAAAGTTTCTTTTTACGCTTAACTGTTCTGTCAATTGAAATCCAGAATAACTTGCGTCATCACAACAAACGATATATGCGTTAGGATCGTTGTAATCTTTTGCAAAATGCGCAAAGTTGTGTTGTTCAATGGTGAAATCTTCTTGTGATGAAACGCAAGTGGGATACATGTCTAATGAAGTATTCAATTTCAAGAAGAAAACCATGATCAATGCCAACCAGTTGTTAGACTTATTCTGGTCCCACCCCCTATAAAGAACCCAATAAGCATTCGGATTTTTTTCTTTGATTGTTTTGAATTGATTCAAAAAGTCCATAATAGACTGTTGGAATTTGGATATGAATTCAACAAACGATACATATTTCGTTTTGCCTATGACATATCTTGTAAATATTTGTATATCTTCATCACATTTGTGATGTTTGTTTATCCATTCTTCTAATTTTTGATAATTCAGTGGATATGTTTGATCATCTGAAAGTCCTAGTCTTTTTTCTTTGACTCTTTTATTGATTTCTTTATCAATTTCATCTATCCAATTACTTCTTCGACTGTTCATCTTTATAATTAGATATATATTTTCTTACCTTTTGACATAATGTATTTACCACCACGACTGCCAATATAAATTTTGTATTTTCTATTATTGTAATGATAATAACTATGTTGTCTCTTACCACCTTGTACAACAAACCACTGATTTAATACAGGGACGATACCTTTGATGGATCCAAATAACTCGTTTAAGTATGATAAATGGTTCGTTACATTTTGTGCATTGTATCCAGAAAATGACAAGTTGGGATACAATGGATTTTGAATCGGTTGAATTGTTGAGTAGTTGCCATTTGAGTAAAAATTCAACAACACATCTTTGATTATGTTATCTGGGGTATTCGAATGTGTAATAGCATATAGTAAAATATGTCCCATAAAAGTTGAAAGATAACTGCCATCGACACGTTTTGCATAATGTTGAATGATTAAATTGATATCGAACAAACTCTTGATGATATCGGAATAGTTGGCGTTTTTGGTTGAGAAAAAATCTAATATCTTTGCTGAATCAGTGATAAACCATTGTATGAAAATTTCAAACTTTTCATTTAAACTACCGTTTTCAACATGATTCATGATAAACCTATTCAACGCAAAGGTTGCGTCCAAGCCATTTTCGATAAGGTTCGTCATCAATTTGATCATCACATCAGAAAAGTTGTATTCATTTGTGTTCTTGATATCTGTATACAATTTCTCAAAACTACTATTCAACCATTCTATCCATGCGATTTTGATGAGTATAGGATCATTCAAGTTTTCTAATTTATTTTGCACTTTGAACTGATATAAAATTTGTTCATTGAATATATTCGAATGTTTGATGTTGTTGACTAATCGTTTTTCGTTTTTACCAACCACACTGAGAATCACAGCATTTTTAGTGTTCAGTTTCGATATGATATTTCTTTTTACATAATCATTTGTATTTCCCCAATTAGTAGTCATTTATATATTACAAACAATACTTTTTTTGATAAACCTTTTTTACCATGGCACAAACATTGTCCAAACATTCCAAAGGTTCCCAACTCACTTCACCATCAGACCAGATAACTTTGAATTGTAGGTATTTATATTTAGGATGGACTTTGGAAGCAATAATATCTTGAACTTCATAAAAATTTTCATAATTTTCATCGATGTCCAAGGATTGACGGCAAACTTTCAAGAAACAACGAATAATATCAGAAAAGTCTCCAACGAACCATTCCAATGCACAGTCTGCTTTCACAAATTGTCTATTGAATTTTTTCAAGAGTTTTTTTTCTAATGTATGACAATTTTCACATTCCAACAAGATTAAATAATGAAAACCTTTTTGATATTCGCGATTATAACTATTGTATCTTTTGATAGGAAACCTAGTTTTTCCAATTTTATACAATTGATTATAAGCAGGGTTGCGGATGATATACACATAATGTTTTTCCATTTCTTATCAATACAACTCATAGTTCCTTTTATATGCTAATCCAATAAAACCATATAAATAAAAAACAAACTTTACACAAAAAAATGGATCATTGTTGTTCGATTTGTGAAGAAGAATATTGTACATGTTGTCGTCGAATGGCAATCATGGAATGTTGTAAACATAGTATATGTGTCGAATGTTTGTCAGAAAGATGTTTGAAATGTAAACTTTGTGTTTTCAGACACATCAAATGTCCTTTTTGTTGTGCACATGTCACAATAACAAATAAGACGTTCAAATATGTCAATACCATTCATTTTTCTAAGGATTGATAAATTTATCTGGATTTCCATTTCGATCTGTCAAGTATTGGATGTAATCTGGACAATGGTCTTTTGAATACAAATCGAACAATAAATTAGAACTTTTAAATTTGTTTTTGAATAGTTTGTTTTCATAATTCCCTTTTTCTACGTGCCATAGATACAACTGTGTGGAATGTTGAAAAAACAAATCGACATTATCTTTGAATTCAATCTTACTACAATCACCTATTCGAACAGATTTGATATTTTCATCAAAAGATTCCACCAGATACATAACATAAGGACGCTTTCTTATTGTATTCGTCGGCGGAACGTATTTCTTAGGAAACTTTCTTGTCAAAGATGATATGTTTGAAAGCATCGTGATTCTCGTGATTTTGTTTATCTATCCTTGTTGAATATACAATTCAAATTTTTTTATTATACTTTATAGTATAAATGAAATATACGATAGAAAGATTGGGCAATATAGCAAGTGTATATACAACATATAAGATATCGAAACCATTTGCCAAACACCTTTTCAAAGGTGGTGCATTAAATTGTCAAAAGGAAATAAATGCTCAAATCGATAATCCAAATACAACACTCATTCAAAACATACCAAATAAAGGAATTGCTACTATTCTTGGTAAAATACCTTCGAAAACAGTAATCATAAAAGTACAACCGACTAATGAAGCAACATCAGAATATAACATGAACAGAATACTGAATAATACCAGTTTGAAAGGTTTTGTCGTTTTTGAATGCTTTGCAACATGCGATGGAAGCAAACAACATATAGAAGAATTGAATGTAGTTCAAAATTCCAAGTTATGCACAAAAAAAGGCACTTCGATGGGAATAATCATCATGCCCTTTTATGAAAATGGTTCATTAGAAAGTGCAATGAAACAAACAAAAATCAATTCCGAACAGTTATGTGAAATCATCTTAGAAGTAATAAGTAATTATTATATAGCATTTGTAAAAACAGGATTTTTACATAGAGATTTCTTTTCGAAGAATATTGTCTTGGATAAAAACAATAAACCATTCATCATCGATTTTGAAAAATCCAAGTTTGACAAAAATGCTTATACTAATTTTTGGCGTGATTTGGATAGTTTTTTGAATGATATTGCGTTTGTGAAACCAGAATATGAAAAACATGTCAATGGTATATGTCGAGAACTTTACTTTCATATGGCATACAGTAAAGAACCGTCAGATAAACTTATGCGTAGTTTGTATGACATGATAAAAACATGTTTTATGGGGTGAAGCAATTACACATAAACTTTTTTATTATCGACAATGATATATTCACCACCGCGTTTTCCCTTTCTGTTCAGGTATGGAAACCCTTTATAAAGTTTATAAGGCAAATCATAATTGACTTGTTCATTTTTCTGATAGAAATTCTGATAATAATTTTGAAGATCAAAAAACGTTTTCAGTTTCATTCGAGAAGTATTGATAAATATTTGGAAGTATGCTTCTTCGAAAGTATCTTGAATTTCCGTTTCCAAAGCAACTTTTATGAACAGATTTTGATTGCTATTTGAAAATATTTGGATATTAAACTCTTCACAAGACAGGAATATATCACCTTGTTCTATATGAAGTATTTCGAAATAGTTCTTGATAGAATAGTTCTTGATAAACCCTTGATTTGTTTCAATTTCATAAAAAACACCTTTATTTTCTTCTCCTTCATCGTTTTCCAAGAGTTTATAGGATTTATTTGTTATCACGTCTAAACAAAAAAAACTCATCTACTATTTAAAAATAAAAAAGAAATTATATCCATATATATTAGTATGAGCGTGGATTTGAAGAATGTATCTAGTATGAATATTATACCTGGTCAAACTGTTTTGATACAGGATGGAATATATAATAATTTGAATTTAACATTTGGTTTTAATGGACAAGAAGGGAAAAGAATAATGATTAAACCCCAAAATCCTGGTAAAGTTATATTGACGGGAACATCATCTTTAACGATTTCAGGATCGTATATCACTGTTGCAAATCTTATATTCAAAGATGGGGGTGTATCCTCACAATCAAATGTGGTGAGAATAACAGGTCAAAACAATCGTATTACAGGATTTGATATATCATATACGATGACGGACTGTGATCAAATCGTCCGTATTGCGAATAAGTATAACCGTGTGGATCATTGTGTTTTTCATGATTGGAATAAATTAGGTGTTTGGGTGGTAGTTTATAGATATGATAAACTCGAAAATTATGCGTTGATAGATCATAATATTTTCAAAAACAGGAGTTCAACCACTGCGACAAATGGGTTGGAGTGTGTGAGAGTTGGTACATCTACAGATAGTTTGACCAGCTCAAAATCTGTCGTTGCATACAATAAAGTTATAAACTGCAATGGTGAAATAGAAGCATTCAGCAACAAGTCGTGTGATAATATATACTATAAAAATACTTTTGAATCAACAGAAGGGACATTGACGTTACGACATGGTAATGGAACGATTGTCTTTGAAAATCGTTTTGAACAAGGTTCTAAAGCAAATAGCGGAGGAATAAGGATAACGGGAGAAAACAATATAATCGCTCGAAACTTCATTCGTAATGTGAATGGTAATGGAACTACAAGGTGTGGAATAAGTATCAATAATGGTATTCCTAATTCAGTAATCAATGGATATTATCAAGTAAAGAATACAAAGATATTAAATAATATTTTGGTAAATTGTAGTGATATATTTGCAATTGGTGTCAAAGTAAAAAGTGAATGTACTCTTTTACCAATAACAAGTGAAATAAGTAATAATATTATATATCAGTCGAATAATGAAGAAGTATTCAGTAGTAATTCAGATTGTTTAGGAAGCACTGATATGAAATATTCTGGAAATATGATTTACGCAACAAAACTTGGTAAAACAAATACGACTTTACCTTTGATTTCTCCATCATTATTCAATCCAGCAAGTATTGCAGATGATATGATCATGAACATTTATGGTTGTAATGAACCTTGTGGTTTGGATTATGCAATATCTCCTGAAAGCACAGAACTAACAATGCGAACGGATGCTTATTATAATCAATTAAAACAAAAAATAATGGATAGTATCGTTGTGCCACCAACAACGAAACCTATTGTAACCGAACCAACCCCAACCCCAACACCCACACCAACACCCACACCAACCCCAACACCAACCCCAACGATTACAAAGTTGAAAGAAGGATTATCAGCGATAAAAACACAACTTGTTGGTATTCAGAAAACGATTGACGCTTTAATGACACTACAGTAATACATACAAAGAGTTTTCAATGATTATATGTGGTGTTTTACAACCAAAAACATTGTGAATAATATCAAGTGAATCATTATAATATTTAATCAATGAATCAATTTCATCTTGACATACTTGTAAATGTTTTTTCTTTTGATATCGTTCACTATTTGGTAGGATAAGAGACCTATATAATATATCTTGACCACAAGTGGTAAGCATTTCGACGACTTGTCTTATTTCTCTACTTTTGTTCAAATGTTTTTCACGTTTCTGTAAAAACCATTTGAATCTTTCTTCTGTGATTTCTTTTTTCAAATAAGCTTTTCTTACATCTCTGTTATCGTTGTTATTAAATTCATGAGGTAAATATGGCAAAACTATATTTTGGATATGCACACATAATCTGTGAAATGATGTTAAAGAAGTCATCAAAGGGTCTGAATCCGTTATTGCTTCTCTCCATATATGCATACAATCTAACAAGTCTGCTATACCACCGCAATGTAAAACATCTCCAGGATTACGAGGTGCAGTTCCGCCATTTTGTTGTCGTTGCCATTCATAAAAATGTGGATTATGGACTAACCCTTTTTCAATCTTTAGTGTATTCCAATTAAAAGCGACATGACACTGAGTGCACCACATCTGAGAACAGCCAGAAATCTTGAAAATACGAATGCCACACGCAGGGCAAGGTTTCGTTTCTTTCATCATCATTTTTGCACTTTCGATATTTTCTTTCAAACATTCATGTGTATCGCTCACTTTTATTTCATGACATTCTTTACATACATTTATATGACACAAACCACATTTCCATTGAGATGATAAAAAACCTCTACAGTCTGGAGCAGCACATCTACGGATGAAAACACGTTTTTCCGTTTCATTCTTATTATTTTCTATATTTTTGATTCTATATATTTCAGTATTCAATGATGAAATTCTTTTACGATATTCTGTTATTTGTCTCCGCAATTGCACAAGTTCTTCGTTATCTGGTACAATTTTGATGATGACACGTCCAAACTGATTGGTCCCTGTCGTATATTTCTTTTTGTAATATTCGTTCTCTGTCATAATTCTTTTAGATTTACACTCTTTGATATCTTTGATGATAGGTTCTAGTTTCAGGTCTCTTTCGACTTCTATTTGTGTCAAAGGCAAAAGCGTTGTTTCTCTCTCAAACAGTAAATTTTCACGATGTTTTTTGTAGTCATTGTTCACAAAAGATTTTGGGAACATATCCATCATCATATTTCTCGTAAACCCCTTCTTACAAGACATACATGTTGGTTCAGTTATAGTTTCTAATAAGTATCTTTTACAACATGTGAAACAAGATTCAAATTCACAAAACGGACAAGTGATTTTTTTTTGTTTTTTTTTATTGTACGTTTCACAACAAATACAACATTGTTCCATCTTGCTGATTATATAGTATAATAACACCTTAAATTATTTTGTTCCATTAAACATCAATCAATATAAAACTATATAAAACCATATAAGAGTATGTCATCAATATCTTATTATAATGGGGATTGTATTCACAAAACAGTATAATGAAGAGCAAGAAAAATTACGTGAAAAAGTGAAAGAACTAAATAACAAAATAGAAACAGTGCTCGTAAGAATGGATGCTTTACGACAAGAATGGGATAATTATTGTGATGAAGATTATAACGAAACATATACACTGGTGGATACTTCAAGAGATGATAGCATTTCATGATGAAGAGGTTTCTTTAAGGGATGCAACTTCTTGACGTAGAGTTGTTACCTTTTCTTTCAAAGATTTATTTTCATTTTCCAAAAAGGTAATTCTGTCTTTGGAAGTTTCAATGGTTTTCAGTGCATGGTTTAACCTATCCATTAAAGATGCATTTTCGGTTTCTACTTCGTTAAGTGATACTTTAACTTTATCAACCGTCTTTCTTGAGTCAACTAATTTTTCTAAAAGAGATTTATTTTCAAAGTCTCTCTTACTTAAAACTTCTTTAACGGTTGCATGTTGTGTTTCTAATACGCTTTTGTCTTTATTCAGAGAAGTTGTTTCGTTTTCAAGGGAAACAATATATTCCTTGAGTTTTGACAATTCATCTTTCAATTTTAAAACTTTATTGGTATCTTCGGAAAACTGTTTTTGGATGGTTTCTAATAAATTCCAGATAAAAGTTTTTTGTTGAGCGATGATGGTCTGTAATTGTCTTGATACATTCGAATCAAAGGTGCGAACTCGTAAAGTAGATTTGAGTATGGTTTCTATTTCGTTTTTCCAGTTTTCAAGAGACATTTTTAATTTTAATATATATTTATTTTATATATTTATTTATATTATTTTTCGGTTTCGCAATATCTTTCGCCATTTTATCAGCAACATCGTTCCATTTACTATAATAATCATCTCTTCCTGTATGTGCCTTTACATGTCTTATACATATTTTTCCTGGATGTTGTGTCAAATAAGAATCAATAACCTGAACTAAATCAAGATTTTTGATAGGTTTGTTGTCATACTTTCTCCATCCACGTCTTTTCCACTCAAACATCCATTTATTTATCGTATTGACCAGTAATTCACTGTCAGAATAAACCATGATATTTCTTGTTTCATCTATGTCTAAAGCAATTTCGATGGCTTTTATGAATGCACAATACTCAGCACGATTGTTCGTTTGATGTGTTCCGTGGAGTTTTTCGCTAAAATTTCTATCTTGAAATTCAGGAAAGACGACTGCATATCCAACATGTTTCATGTTGATACAACTTCCATCTGTGAACGCAACGATAGGTGGTTTGTGTTGCACAATCATAGTATTCTCTTCATTTGCAATTGTTTCGTTCATTTTGGCAGGTTTTTTGGTTTTGTTGAAATAACTCAATATGTCTCTCATTATTATAAGGTATCTTATTTATTTTCACTTTTTATTTTCGTAATGTTTATGTATGATTGTTCTTTTTCCATATACAACCAATAAAATGTTCATCTAATAGAGTTTCACTTTCACGACTTTTTGCAACAAATTGAAAACGATTATGAAAAGGTAAAGGGGTCATATCGTTTTCTGCTACATTTTTAGGATTTTTGCATATCGGACCATATATAAAATCGAAAGTATCCAAACTATTCTTTTCGTCATTACATTTTCGTGAATGTTTTACCAAATGTTTCCAATCTCTATTTGCGTTTTCAAATACTTTCACCTTCAGATTTTTCAATTGACTTTGGCTCAATTCAAATATGACAATTGCACTTTCATGACACCAATCGTTTCTTCTCTTCTCGCCCCATTCAAGTGCTGTATCTATATCTTTTGTCATATAAAAACCAGGATATATACCAAAATCTAAACACTCCCTGCCACGGAAAATTTTAACACCACTTTCTATAATACTTTTTGCATGTTTCCAACAGGTACAATGGAATAGATAAAACGAATCGCTGGATGACGATACAATGTTTCTTTTAAGATTCAAGTCGTGTATAATCTGTTGAATTTCCACGGATTCATCATAATTTATTGCCAAACCCTTTGATTTTCTATGGTGGTACCAAATATTTTGCTTTGGTAAATTCAAGTAAAAGTGTTTGTTCCCAAAAAGTGGCTTTGTTTTGCCAAACACATGTTCAATAGCAACATCAAAAAGTTGTTCAGTTGTGTAGCATGTATCAAATATTGGTTCAATGACATTATTCCAAAGATACTGCATAACAGATTTCCGCAGGCCGACATTATACAACAATTCTCTCATTGACAAAGATGAATGTACATTGTTCAAGTATGCTTTGTCAATGGCACATTGCATCCAATATTCATCTAATTCTCCTTCAAAATCAAAATCGTAATGTTCTCTTCGATACGTATCTACAAAACTTTTCCGCCAACCCATCTTTTTAAATTTATTGCAAATATCCAAAAGGTCTTGATTGTAAATTTTTTGTTTCTTAGGTTTAGATTTGCTTACACCAAGAGTTCCACTACCTTCTTGCTCTTCCATTTATAATAAAAAATATTTGATTCAATAACTTTTACCGTTAGATTTCTATTACTCAAATATCATCAACAACACTTATTGCCACCAAGTATCCTCCAGCAGAGCGTTCCACCCTCGTCATACTAACTCCACTATCCCAGTTTAAGCAAAAATGCGGACACTACTTATAAAAAATAAATAACAACAATACTACTTACTATAATATAGTTCAATCATACCCTGTTCATCATTTGTAATATTAAAACTACCATAGATATCGTTTTTATTCAATGGTTTTGGGAAGTTTTGTAAAATACGGATATTGTTAAAATTACCCCAACGACAAATATTATTCAAAAAAACATATATAGGGTGTTTAAGTATATTTCCTATTTCTTCTGCTTCATCTTTTGAAATGCATCTTATAAAAGCAATAGATTGTGTCATTCCACAATCGTCAATAAATATTGAGTACTTGTCTGTTGTACTTAGGAATACTTTATATCCATCTTGATATATATGTGGTCTGGAAGACCATACTGTTTGCTTAGGAGTATGTATCAATCTATACTTGAATGTATCGTCCTTTTTATCTTGTATCAAGTTTTTCTTGGTATATTTATGTAAATTGCTACTTGTTTCTATCTGGAACTTAGGATGTAACTTACAATCTATTGTTTTGGACAAGATTGAATATACTGTTTTGTTGTAAAATAAAGGAATATAATTTCTTTCAATGGATGGCACGTAGGAATCATACAAACTATTTTTATAAATACCTTCTATATACACATCTTTATAAGAAGTCGTATTTTCTACTATATACCAAGTGAAACTCGAACCAATTTTTTTAAAATATTTTTTGGGAATATGTATATTGAGATGGATAATTTGCAAGGATGTTAAAGTCCTTATGATTGTATTTCTATCTGCAAATGACATCCAATTATCAGGCGTGATAAATACAATAAAACCATTTGGTTTCAATAAACTCAACGATTTTTGCAAAAAGACTTTGATCAGGTTGTGATTTTTGGATGTTCTTTTTCCATTTTCATCAAACTTTGCGAATGGGGGATTTGCAACGATGGCGTCGAAAAGTGTATTCTCATATTTGGTCGTAGTCAAAAAATCTTCACATGTCAGATTCAGACGAAATTGTTCAGAGCAAAATATACTCTTGACGATATCAAGTCTTTCTGTATTGACATCGTTGAAGTATATCATATCTTCTATTATTTGTTTCAATGTGTGGTGTTCTTTTAATTTATTGACCACAACGAGATGAAAGTTTCCATTACCACAGCAAGGATCTAATATTTTCAAATCTTTTTTCCCCCAAAAATATTTTGGGATAGCATCCATCATGTCTTCCACACAAGAAATAGGTGTTGGTTCATCATTAGAAGACTTGTAAGTAGATTTATCGACATTCAAGACCTTATCATAGTATTCTTTCAATTCCAAATAAGACTTTTGGACAATATTATGACTATTCATCGAAACAAATATATATAATTATTTTAAAGATATTCATATTTTTATATCAATTCTTCCTGCTGCAATTCCTGCTGATAAAATTTGAGAAAAAAAATAAAAAAACAAATAAAAAACTTTATATTATAAAAATGCCACTTGATTCTAACGACAAACTTTTTATCACAAATCTTTTAATAAGTTACGTACATACTCATCGAATATTTACGAACCACATGAATTTCCCAGACACCTTATGTTTAATAAAACAGGAATGAATTACAAGGTTGTCATGAGAAAAAAAATCATCGAACATGAAAAACAAGCACACCGCTTGGATCCAAAGAAAGGTTTGCAGGTGATTACTCAAAAGCTTTGAATATTTTTTATACAATCTTTTTCCGAATGAGATAATCAAGGAACTTGATTTGCCTATAGGCTTTGACCACAGAGTATTCCGCTATACCTCGCCAAGCGATTTCTGGAACACCCCCTAAACAAAACAGAAACGCTCGACTCAGAATATATGCCGGTTGTAAAGTATCTCCCTTTGCTTCCACTCCATCCATATCGGAAAGATACACCGA
>JACCDU010122266.1_pt1 | contig 22751 bp, 11 predicted proteins | sample 7446081 | NCBI WGS metagenome assembly JACCDU01 (sample SAMN15323447, study PRJNA562643) | freshwater metagenome | isolation source: river surface water | place: USA:Blue River Watershed | collected 2017-08-17
GCCTACCTGAACCTGCTGGGTGGCTCGATGATCATCAGCCTGGTGGGTCTGGCGCTGATCAAGAACCACATCCCGCGCAACGAGAAGCAGCCGGAAGCAGCGGCTGCCTGAGTGCAGCCTTGACTGAGGCGGCACCCTCCCCTCGGGGATCGGTGCCGCAGCCTTACCCCGGGACCGTCACATCGGCTTCGGGGCCGCCAAAAAAATGCCCGTCGCTGGCTGAGGCGACGGGCAAAGGCCAAATCCAGGCCGAAACCGATTCAGTCTGCAACGGACGTCAGCCCGGCCCACCCTTCATGACGGTGGGCGCGCGGCGCGCCGCCATGCTGTTCATCCGGGCAGCAACCCCGCCAGCGACGTCTCGTTGCAGACGTTCCAGAGCCGCTTGAACACCTGCTGCATTTCTTCCCGTGTCGCCGCCTTGCCGAATTCGGCCAGCTGCAGCGCCTTGGTCTCGAGATCGGGACGCGTGAGCGTATTGCCCGGGTCGCCCTTCGGTTCGTCAACCCGCGCATGCAGCACGCGGCCGTCGCGTGTGTGAACGGTGACCTTGCCTATCCAGTGCGCCGGGTAGGCGCCGTCGACTTCTTCGTCCAGCACCATCTTCACGCGCACGCGGAAGTCGGCGATATCGGCATCGATGTAATGCGCCTCGAATTCATTGACGCCAGCTGCGCCGCGCAAGGCGACCATGGCCAGCACGGTGCCCATCGAGAACTTCGCCTGATGCACGGTCTTCGGATCCACCACCGGGCCCAGTACGTCGATTGCGCCCTGGTGCACATGCGTGATCACTTCGACGATTTCGGCAGCGTTCAGGTCATGGTCGCGCATCGCCTTCTGCAAGGCGTCGGCAGCCGGATGCGTATGGCGGCAGCTGGCGTGGTATTTGAATGAGGTCTCGATCGTGGCCCAGCGCTCGCCGAGGCGATCCACCAGCGCTGCCGGGTTGGTCGCTTGCGACATGCCGGCACCCATGCCCTGCTTGCCTTCGAGGATTTGCTTCGCGCCCGTGAAGCCCTTCTCGGCCAGCATGGCAGCGGTCAGACCGTCAGCGGCCGCCTTGCCGGTGTGCAGTTGCTTGGAGTCCGCCGCATCGCGCAGGAATTCCCACAAGCCGGCCGCCTGCGTGCCGGCCGAGCCCATCGCATGCTGCATCTGCTGCTGGTCAAGGCCGATCAGGCGGCCTACGGCAATGGCCGAGGCCACGGTGCCCACGGTGCCGGTGGTATGGAAGATCTTGTAGTGCGAGCGGCCGAGGAATTCGCCGATGCGGATGCCGGCTTCGTAGCCTGCGATCGCAGCGACGATCATGTCGCGGCCCGACAGGCCGCGGTCTTGTGCCACAGCCAGTACGGCCGGGAAGATGACCGCCGCCGGATGGAACACCGAGCCGTTGTGCACGTCATCCTGTTCCGCATAGTGTGACGCTGCGCCGTTGACCAGTGCGGCGAACAAGGGCGAGGTCTTGCGGCGCGAGATCAGCACCTCGGCGCGCCCCTGCGACGGTCCCTGCTCGGCGGCGAAGGCTTCGATGGCCTGCACCGGGCGGCCGGCCTTGCCGGCCAGCGCCGAGCCGAACCAGTCGAAGAACAAGTCTTCGGCACGGCGCAGCACCGGCTCAGGGATGTCCTCGTACCGGAGCGTGGACGCAAAGTGCGCAAGCTGCAGGCCGGGGGCGATCGTGTCTTTCATGGATGGGCTCCGTGGCGTATCCGTATCAGAACGAACGCGGCAGGCCGAGCACGTGCTCGGCGACATAGGAAAGGATGAGGTTGGTCGAGATCGGCGCCACCTGGTACAGGCGGGTCTCGCGGAACTTGCGCTCGACGTCGTATTCGGCAGCGAAGCCGAAGCCGCCGTGGAACTGCAGGCAGGCATTGGCCGCTTCCCATGACGCATCGGCAGCCAGCATCTTGGCCATGTTCGCTTCGGCGCCGCAAGGCTGGCCGGCGTCGAACAGCTCGCACGCCTTGTAGCGCATCAGGCTCGCGGCCTCGATGTTCACATAGGCTTTCGCGATCGGGAATTGCACGCCCTGGTTCTGGCCGATCGGACGGCCGAACACGACGCGCTCTTTCGCATACTGCGTGACCTTGTCGATGAACCAGTAGCCGTCGCCGATGCATTCGGCCGCAATCAGCGCGCGCTCGGCATTCAGGCCATCGAGGATGTACTTGAAGCCCTTGCCCTCTTCGCCGATCAGGTTCTCGGCCGGGATCTCCAGGTTCTCGAAGAACAGTTCATTGGTTTCATGGTTGACCATGTTGCGGATCGGGCGCACTTCCATGCCATTGCCGATCGCTTCGCGCAGGTCGACGATGAAGATCGACATGCCTTCGGATTTCTTCGTCACCTCGGCCAGCGGCGTGGTGCGCGCCAGCAGGATCATCAAGTCAGAATGCTGGACACGCGAAATCCAGACCTTCTGCCCGTTGACGACGTAACGGTCACCCTTCCTGACAGCCGTGGTCTTGATCTTGGTGGTGTCGGTGCCGGTGGTCGGCTCGGTCACGCCCATTGACTGCAGGCGCAGCTCACCGCTGGCGATCTTGGGCAGGTAGTGTTCTTTCTGGGCCTTGGAGCCATGGCGCAGCAGCGTGCCCATGTTGTACATCTGGCCGTGGCAGGCGCCGGAATTGCCGCCGCAACGGTTGATTTCTTCCATGATCACCGAAGCTTCCAGCAGGCCGAGGCCGGAGCCGCCGTACTCGACCGGAATCAGCGCGGCCAGCCAGCCGGCTTCGGGCAGCGCATTGACGAAGGCTTCGGGATAGCCGCGTTCTTCGTCAACCTGACGGAAATAATCTGCAGGGAATTGGGCGCACAGGTCGCGAATCGCATCGCGGATGTCCTGATGCGCGGCTTGTTTCGGGGCCATAGGACAGAGAGACTTCAAAGTGGTGCATGAAGTCTCACCGAAGCCGGCCCTGCGAACAATTCAGATTTTCGCAAGCGGGGCTTAGGGTCGAATTAAGCGACCCAAGCCCTTGATTTGGATAAGGAAAACCGCCGGGAAGAGCGGTGGTCAGACCACTTCAGCAGCGGCCTTCGTGCTGCCCGCCGCCGCACCCATCGCAGCGCCTCCGGACACCAGCAGCTCGACCAGTTCGCGCGCAAACAGCGGCAGCGCCTGCATGCTGCGAATGCAAATTTGCAGCTTGCGCACCGCCCATTCGTCGCTGATCTCGACCATGCGGATGCCCATGCTCTTCGCATGGCGCGACGCAGCCGAATACGGCACCACGCCGATGCCGACATTGGCGTCGATCATCCGGCACGCGGCTTCGAAGTTACCGACCTGAATGCGAATCTTGATCTGGCGGTGCAGCGCATTCGCGGCCTGCGCGAGGAAGGAATGGATGGCGCTGGCCTCGATCATGCCCACGAAGTCATAGGCCAGCGCTTCGCTGAACTCGATGCGCTCGCGCTCGGCCAGCGGGTGGTTTTCGGGGGTGACCAGCACCAGGCGGTCTTCCTGGAAAGGCAGCACTTCCAGGCCTTCGGTACGCACGTTGCCGGCGACGATGCCGACATCGACCTTGCCTTCGGTGACAGCGCGCACGATGTCATGCGACAGGCGCTCTTTCAGGTCGACGTTGACGTCCGGGTGGGTGGCGAGGAATTGCGGCAGCAGCGCCGGCAGGAATTCGGCCATGGCCGTGGTGTTGGCGAAGATGCGCACGTGGCCGCGCGAACCCTTCACATATTCGGCCAGATCGCCGCGCAAATCCGTCAGTTGCTGCAATACCAGCCGCGCATGGTGCATGAAAGCCTGGCCCGGCGGGGTCAGGGTCACGCCCTGGCTGGTGCGGTACAGCAGCTTGACGCCCAGCCCCTCTTCAAGGTTCTTGATCCGGATCGATGCCGCCGGTAGCGACATGTGGGAGCGCTCGGCACCACGCGTGAGGCTGTTGGCCTCCGCGATGTTGACGAACAGCTTGATATCGGGGAGGTCGAAATGCGCAGCCATGGTAAGGATCTCTTTCGTCGGTTTTTTATTTTGGGTCGGTGCTGCGGGTGCTTGTGGTTACCCGCAGTCGCCATCAGGTCACCCGCGGGTTGCGCGGGCGCCTGTCATCAACCAAAGACCGGGAAGGTCTGGAACTGTCCGCCGAGCAGCGTCTTGCTTTCGGCACCCAGCCAACCCTCGATCAGCGTCGCATAGACGCGTCGGAAGTCCGTGGTGAACCGAAGATTACCACCTTCGTCCAGGTTAGTGAGCGATGGCGCGTTGCCATAATGACCACCTTTCACCGGTTTGCCGATGATGTACATGTGGTTGGCCGTGCCGTGGTCGGTACCGAGGCTGGTGTTTTCCGCGGCGCGGCGGCCGAATTCGGAGAAGACCAGGATGGTCACGTCATCGGCGCGGCCGATGCGCTCCATGTCCTTCATGAAGCCGGCAACCGCGTCCGACACATAGGACAGCAGGCGCTGGTGCTGGTCGGCCTGTTGCACGTGGGTGTCAAACGCGTTGTGACGATAGGCCGCATAGAACAGGCGCGACGGCAGGCCGGCATTGATCATGGCCGCCACTTTCGGCAGGTCGACCGGGATGATGCCGTAGTCGACCGGGGTCTTGTAATTGTCCCAGGCGGCGCGCACCAGCGCCGAAGCTTCCTTGGCGCTCTTGGCGATCTCGTCCAGATAGCGCTGCGCCGGGGTCGATGCCTTGCCGTCGCCGCCCATGTCGAGCAGCGCGCGGCTCTGGTACAGGCCCTTGCGTGCAAAGCGCTCAGGATCATCGAACACCACCGGCACATGGTGCTCGGCGGTCACGGCCAGCGACTGGCGTTCGTCGATGTTGACCAGGAAGTTCGGGGTCAGCTTGGGATCGATCGCATCGGCCACGCGGCCCAGCCAGCCATACGGCTCGCCGCCATTCGGCACGCCGGTGTGCCAGTAGGCCATCGACGTGAAGTGCGAGAACGACGGCTGCTCATAGCCGCAGCCATGGATGATGGCCATGCGGCCATCCTTGTACAGCTTCTCGAAGCCGCTCATGCTGGGGTTGAAGCCGTAGTGGTCGTCGATCTTGCGGACCTTGTCGGCGCGGATGCCGATGCGCGGGCGCAGCTTGTAGTAGGCGTCGTCAGCGTACGGCACCAGCGTGTTGAGGCCGTCATTGGCGCCCGACAGCTCGAGCACGACGAGGATGCGCTTGTCCTTGTTGGCGGCGTTGGCAGCGTTCGCGGCATAGGCCGGCATGAACGGCGCCATCGGCAGGCCGGCTGCGAGGCCGGCGCCAGCCAGCGCCTTCAGCAGGTCGCGGCGCGAATAGTTGGTGTGTTCGTGTTTCATGGTCATGTTTCGCTTCTTGTCCGTAGTCCCTTGTGGGCACTGTTCCTGTTCGGTGTCCTCGGTGTCCCTGTGATCAGCCCAGCTGGTAGCCTGGCAGCGACAGGATCACGTGCAGCGCATTGCGCAGTCCCTCTTCCATGTAGGAATCGGCGTGCTTGAGGTCGGTGGTGCCGAGGTCGGAGGCCAGCAGTTGCGCGATCTTTTCACGGCGGGCCGCATCGACCGGCACGGTCAGGAAGCGCAGCACCAGGTGATCCACCGCCTGGCGGGCGGTGGTGCAGCCGGCGTCACGCACGATTTGCGACAGGTCCAGGCGGGCCGGAGCACGCGGAATCGGCTTGACCTTCTCGATCGCCTTGCGCCATGCGTGGTAGCTGGCCAGGCGGGTGTTGAAGTCTTCGTCGCGGTCGCTCTGCATCGACATCGAAGTCACGTCCTTGCCATCCGGCTTGGTCGCGGTGGTCACGTCCTTGCCCATGGCCAGCTTGTCGGCCACCGGGACGATGCCGTAACGGTCATCCGGCACGCGGTCGTTCGGCACGAAATCGATCTGCGGATAGGCGGTGTCATAGATGAAGTTGCCACGTACCAGCAGCAGGCCCGGGGTGATCCATGCCTTGCCGCTGGCCCAGCCGGCGACGTTGGGCGGGAACAGCAGCTTCTGGCCCATCGATTCGGTCAGGTCATTGAAGTCGGGGATACCCGGCACTTCCTTCAGGCCCATCTTGCGATAGGTGGAGATCACCAGCTCGACCGGTGGCTTGATGCGGGTGCCGACCGATGCGTCGCTGTAGAAGTCCTTCGACAGGAACACGATCTCGAGGAAAGGCGCGACTTCAAACTTGGCATCGCGCAGCAGCTTGCCCAGCTTGACGCGCATCTCCGGCGTCACTTCTTCGCGCACGAAGTACTTGTACAGCTTGGATGCGATGTACTCGGACGTCACCGGCTTGGACAGGATGATGTCGATCACCTGCACACCATCGAAACTGCCGGTCTGGCCGAGAACGGTCTTGGAACCGGCGTCATGGCGCGACGGATCGATCACGAACTGCAGGCCCTTGTAATTCCAGCCGGTGAAGGCGCGTGCTGCTTCGCGGATGTCCTGCTCACTGTAGTTGCCCACGCCCATGGAGAACAGTTCCATGATCTCGCGCGCGAAGTTCTCGTTCGGCGCACCCTTCACGTTCACGGCGGCGTCGAGGTAAGACAGCATCGCCGGATCCTGCGCGACCGAGATCAGCAGGTCGCGGAAGTTGCCGGTGGCTTTCGCGCGCAGCAGCATGTTCTGCTTCAGCATCTTGCGATAGTCATGCACCTTCTCTTCGCCGGTGGCGAAGTGGCCGTGCCAGAACAGCGTCATCTTCTCTTCGAGCGGACGCGGCGACACCAGCATGCGGTTGGCCCACCAGTAAGCGATGCGCTGGGTTTCCAGCTTCGATGCACGCAGCCAGTACAGGTAGCGGTCGGCGACCTGCTGCAGCTTGCGGTTGCCTTCCGGCTTGGCCTTCACGCCCAGCGATTCGCCGGTGGCCTTGCCGAGGTCGGTCGCCGAGGGGCGCGACGGTGCGAACGGATCGAGGCCCGGGTCGAAGGCGCCCGATTCATCGAACGCCGGCATCTGATCCTTGATGCGCTGGTAGCGAACCAGCGAGCGCACCGCGTCGGACGGCGACATCGCCGCCAGCTTGTCCACCTCGGCCGGGGTACCGCCGAAGCCGGCACGCTCCAGCAGGTGCGCGGCTCGCTCGCGGCTCCATTCAGCCGAGGACAGAGGGCGCAAGTCGCCTTGCCAGTCGGGTTGGGCGGGCGCTGGAGCGGCCTGGACGAGCGCAGCAGCCGACAGGCCGAGCGCGACGGCGAAATTCTTGAAGGTTTTCATGATGAGATGGGGTGGTGCAAGGAAAACGAACGATGCGGCAGCATCAGCCTGTGTGGCTGGATAGGCCTCCGAAGCCGACAGCGCGGGTCGGTGGTGTCTCATGGTGTGATGGTCCCGCTTTTGGCGGTTCCCCCGGTATGTGTTTTGTATTTTTGAACCGGAGTCTAGAGGCTGCGTGTTATGTTAACAATACGCAAAATCATTAGATGTGCGGCGCCGCACACAAAAAAACTCAAACAAGCGATGAAAAAAATTCTGCCCGGATTGCTGCTGTCGGCGATCGCGGCGTGGCTGCCTGCGTCCACCCTGGCGCAGCCCAGGATCTACGGCGTCCTCGACGAGGGCCTGGTCGGCGGCTTCGGCCGCTCCATCCCCGCGTCCGACAATGACCTGCGCCACAATTGGTATGCCGGCAACGGCACCGGCCTGCGGCAAAACTACACGTCGCGACTGGGCTTCGAGGACTACGAAGACCTGGGCGGCGGCACGAAGCTCGAGGCAAGGATAGAAGGCACGCTGGATGCGCTGCACAGCTTCTATTTCGACCGCCATGCGACGCTGGGCGTCTACGGCAGCTTTGGCAGCCTGCGCTACGGCCGTACGCGCGACCTGATCAATGGCATCGCCAGCCGGGTCGACCCCTTCGTCAATGACGGCCTGGTGCAGGACAAGATCCTGCTCGCGCAGATGGCCAGCATCGGCCTGTTTCGCATTCCCAATTCCCTGACCTGGGCCAGCCCTGTGGTCGACGGCATTCAGGCCACGATGCAGTTCGCCGCCCGTCAGCAAGCTTCCGACAGCAATGCGCTCAAGCTTGTCGTGACGCTGGACCGCAATAACTGGGGCCTGCATGCCGGCGTCGACATGCCGGGCCGGCATGTGCAATCGAATGGCTATTACCCGTTCGGGCCGCGCGCCCGCAACTACGTCGCCGGCGCATTCAAGGACATGGGCTGGGCCAAACTCGCGACCCAGGTGCTGTATTCCACGCGCGACATGGCCGCCGCCGACACCGACCCGACCTTTACTCGCCCGAATGCCAGCCCCTGGGGCTGGATAGGCACGGCACGCATCCCCGTCACCGGCGGCGAATACAAGCTCGTGCTGGTGCGCAGCGAACAGGTTTTCAACAAATTCGGCGCCTGGCAGCCGATCGAGGAAATCGGCGGCGGCTACGAACACTTCCTGTCCCTGAATACGGTGCTCTACCTGCAACTGGGCTACGAGCGGCGCTCCGGCGGTGGCCATTGGCATTCGGGGATTTTCCATCGATTCTGAGCGGGTTTGACGCCGCAGCGGTGTCGCGGCCGGGTGCCGGCGCGCCGTGCAGCCCTGCCGGATTTCGCGCACAATCGCGGAAACAAGCCTCACCACTAACAACAAGCTGCGGCTCCTGGTCGCAACAAAATCACGGGACTAGATCATGAAGCTCCATCCTTCCGCCCGCCGCGCGCTGATTGCGGCCGCCGGCATTGCCGCCCTCGGGCTGGCCGGCCTCGCCACCGTCGTCACCGCAGCCGACACCGAGCAGAGCCTGCTCGACCGCGCAAAAACCCTGTTCATCCCGCTACCCGAACATGCGCGCGTCGACGACTACCCGCATTCGAAAGAGCGCGCCGAACTGGGCAAAATGCTGTTCTTCGAGACCCGTGTCTCCGTCGATGGCAGCACCAGCTGCGCGGCCTGCCACAGCCCGTCCTTCCATGGTGCCGATTCGCGCGCGCTGTCGATCGGCGTACACGGACAGAAGCTGCCGCGCAATGCCAACACCGTCTTCAACACCCCCCTGCTGATCGCGCAACACTATGGCGGCAACCGCCAGACCGTCGAGGAACAGGCGCTGAAGGCGCTGATCAGCCCCCTCGCCTATGGCAACAAGACTTTCGAAGAAGCCGAGGGCCGCCTGAAGGTGCTGGGCTATGAAAAGTATTTCGAGCAAGCCTTCCCGAACGAGAAAGACCCGGTCAACGCCGAGAACTGGTCGAAGGCGATCGGCTCCTTCGAGCGCACCCTGCTGACCCCGGCGCCGTTCGACCGCTACCTGAAGGGCGACACCAAGGCCATCAGTGCCGAGGCCAAGGTCGGCCTCGAAAAGTTCATGAGCTATGGCTGCGCCGGCTGCCACAACGGCTCCACCGTCGGCGGCCAGTCCTACCAGAAGTTCGGCCTCACCGAGGACTACTGGAAGGCCACCGGCAGCGTCGAGATGCCCGAGCTGAAGGGCCGTGACATGGGCCGCTGGCACGACACGAAAAAAGAAGAAGACAAGTTCATCTTCAAGGTGCCGCAGCTGCGCAACGTGGCGATGACCCCGCCCTACTTCCACGACGGCAGCGTCGACACCCTCGACGACGCCGTGCGCATCATGGCGCGCCTGCAGCTGGGACGCCAGTTGAGCAATGATGACGTCAAGCACCTGGTCGCCTTCCTCAACACCCTGACGGGCGAAGTACCGAAGAACTTTGCCACCGCCCCGGTGCTGCCGGTGGCGCCTTACCGCAACTGAGCGCGCCCCCGGGAGCGCCGACCGGCCCACACGCGGCCGCCTGCGAAGGCGGCTGCGAGGGCGCCTGCTCAGGCAGGCAGTTTCCCCCTGCGGCCCAACGGTTTTCGCCGTCGATCGCCGCGCCCCACCTGACTACGCACCCTGCCGGCGCCGGCCCGCTTGCCTCCATGACGGCCATCGGATATAAACTGCATACCAAGTTGCCACATTTCAATAACAACAAGGATTGCGCCCAATGAAAGGCATCGTCTTCCGCGAATTCATCGACATGGTCGAGAACGAATTTTCGTTCGAGGTCGCCGACGCCATCATTTCGGCATCCGACTTGTCGACTGACGGCGCCTACACCTCCGTCGGCACCTACCCGCATACGGAAATGGTGTCGCTGGTCGTGAACCTGTCGAAAGAGACCGGGCAGCCGGTGCCGGCGCTGCTGAATCATTTCGGCCGCCACCTGTTCAAGCGCTTCACGGTCATCCATCCGCAATATGTCAGCAACTACCAGAGCGCGTTCGAGCTGCTGCAGCAGCTGGACGGCAATATCCACGTCGAAGTGAAGAAGCTGTACTACGACGCCGAGCTGCCGTCATTCACTTTCGAGGAGTTGCCCGAAGGTGGCATGCATTTCGACTACAGTTCCAGCCGCGGTCTGGCTGATTTCGCCGAAGGCCTGATCGAGGGCTGCATCGCCCATTTCGGCCAAGCAGTCACGGTAAGCCGCACCGACCTGCCCGGCGATGAACAAGGCGCCCATACCCGCTTCACGCTGACACGGAGCGAGGATGTCCGCGTCGGATGACATTCTGAAGCGCCGGCTGGCGCGCGAGACCAGTGCACGCAAGCAGGCCGAAGCGCTGCTGGAAGAAAAAAGCCTGGAGCTTTTCCTCGAAGCCCAGGAGCGCCAGCAGGCGCTGGATGCGCTGCGCGAAAGCAAGGAGCTGCTGGCCTGGCAGGCGGCGCATGATGCTCTGACGGGTGTCCACAATCGCAAGGCGCTGCTGGAACGCCTGGAAGACATCCTGTCGCATGCGAAGCGCCATGGTTTCCCGGTCTGGGTTGCCTTCATCGACCTGGATCGCTTCAAGTACGTCAACGACCGCTATGGACATTCCGTCGGCGATCGACTGCTGGTCTCGCTCAGCTCTCGCCTGCGCGACGTACTGCGCCGCGAAGACCTGATCGGCCGCTATGGTGGCGATGAATTCATCCTCGTGCTGCAAGGCGATGCGCACAACGAACTGAGCGCGCAGTCCATCGACCGCATCATGGCCGCTATCTGCGAGCCGCTGCCCTTCGAGGGCTTTTCGCTCACCATCACGTCCAGCGTCGGCATCGCCGCCTTCCCGAACGACGGCGACCAGCCTTCGATGCTGATCGAACGCGCCGACGCCGCGATGTACCGCGCCAAGGAAACCGGCCGCAACCTCTATCAGTTCTACAACACCGAGATCCATGCACGCGTGCAGGAGCGCGCGCTGATCGAGAGCACGCTGGCGCCAGCGCTGGAAGCGCGCGAACTGGTGCTGCACTACCAGCCGCAGATCAGCCTGCGTGACGGCAAGCTCATGGGCGCTGAAGCGCTGATGCGCTGGCAGCATCCTGAGCTCGGCCTTCTTGGCCCGGATCGTTTCATTCCGCTGGCCGAGGAAAGCACACTCATCAATCGCATCGGCGCATGGGCCCTTAGCGAAGCCTGCAGGCAGTGCGCGGACTGGCACAAGGCCGGACTGGGCCGCTTGCGCATCGCAGTCAACCTGTCGCTGCGCCAGCTGAACGGGATGGAGCTCATTACGCTGGTGGACCAGGCGCTGGCAGAGTCCGGCTTGCCGCCCGATTGTCTGGAACTGGAGCTGACCGAAAGCCTGATGATGACCAACATCGAGCTCACGCTCGAGACTCTGCATGGCCTGCACCTGCGCGGCGTGCATGTGGCGCTCGACGATTTCGGCACCGGTTATTCGAGCTTTGCCTACCTGAAGAAATTGCCGCTGTCCTGCCTGAAGGTAGACCGCGAGTTCGTGCGCGACCTCGGCGAAGAAGGCGGCTCCACGGATGGCGAAGTGATCGTGAAGACCCTGGTGCAACTGGCGCACAATCTCGGGCTGCGCGTGATCGCAGAAGGCGTCGAGACCAGCACGCAACTGGCCATCCTTGGCGCGCTCGGCTGCGACGAAATACAAGGCTGGGTGTACAGCCGCGCGCTGTCGGCACGCGCCTTCGAGGCGATGGTGCGCGAGCACCGCGACGAAGATTGGATCGCGCGCGCAACGCTGGCCGCCGCCACACCGCTGCGCATCGCCGGCTAGTCCGGAACATCAAACAAGCAAGACCGTGGCCCGGCCCGTGCCGGGACGCCATGGCGCGCGCCACGACACTTTCATTCACCATCCCGTCGCAGGCCGCGGTCCCGCGGCTGCCATCGCCTACTGCAGCGTCGTCACGCAGACATCGCGCCCATCGGCCGGTACCTTTTCCGAGAACAGCCGTTTGATCGGCACCCAGATAATCGACGTTGCCAGGCGGATCGCCGTTTCGACCACGTCGCCCGGATTGGGCCCGATGTGATAATCGGTAAAGCTGCCGCTCACCTCGATCGGCGTGGCCAGACTCAGGAACTGCGCCGCCTTGGCTTGCGGCTGCAGCCGCATGTGCACCTTTTCGCTGCCGAAATCGATGGCCGTCGTACCCGTCACGCGCATGCGACTGGTGTCGATCACCAACTGCTTCTGCGCCAGCTTGCCTTCGGCGAGCGCAAAGCGCCCCACCGCACAATTCACGGTCGATTCATTCTTCGGGTCCACCGTCGGCAGCAGCGCCACCAGCAAATTCACCGCCCACAGGTCGAACACGCCGGCGCGCAAGTCCTTGGGCCACACTGCAAACTCGATGCGGCCATTGCCATGAGCGAGCATCTGCGACAGCCGAGGTGCGCGCGATGCCACATCCATCTTCAGCGAGAAACGGCCATCGAGGTCGCTGTCGGGCTTCAGGCGCCGGCCCAGCACGCCATAGTTGAAGTTGTCGACGTCGACCTTCAGGTCGGCCAATACTTCCTTGTCGCGCGGCTCGTAGGACAGCGCCAGCTTCGCCTGACCGCCCGGCATCTCGACCAGCACCGGCCCGATCTCGGCGCGGCCATCGGCCAGCTTCGCAGACAGCTTGCCCTGCCCCAGCCTGTCCTTCCCTGACAGCACCTGATCGACCTGTACGGACAGCGTCGCATCAGCCTTCTTCAGCGCCTCCGGACTCAACAGCGCCTGCACCTGGTCACTGGTCTCGACGGCCTTCTTGCGCAGCGCCTCGGTATCAGCGGCGCCATCCTTGCCTTTTGCGTTGTCCTTTGCGTTGTCCTTTGCGTTCTCTTTGGCGCTCTCTTTGGCGCTCTCTTTGGCTTTGTCCTTTGCGCTTTCTTTCGCCGACTTGTCTGCTTTCTTGTCCTTGCCCGGCTCGTCGCCCAGTGCCGACCAGCCATCGAGCTTGAAGTCATCCAGCTGGATCAGCGGTGCGGCGAGTGCGATATCAAGCTTCGCCCGGCCGCTGGAGGTATCCATGCGCCCGCGCCCTTTCAGCGAACTGCTGCCAACCTTCAGCAGCATGTCGTCCACCGCGTAGCCGCGGTTCGACATCCGGAAGCGCCCCGCGACCGACCACGGTCCCCATGGCGGCAGCGATACCCGCAGCAGCTTGTCCAGCCGGTTGAATTTTTCGCCGTGCAGCTCCAGCGCCAGTTCGACGTCGCGCGCATCGATATCGCGGTCCATGGTGCCCGACAACTGCAGCTTCGTGCCTGCCGCTTCCAGCTGCAGGTCGAATGGCACGCGTCGCGAGGGATCGGCCAGTTCCTTTGCTGTCGCGCTCTTCAGCGTGGCCTGCACCGGCTGGTCGTCAATGCTGCCTGCTATCTGCAACGTGATGCGTTCCCCGGGCGCGGCGGACAAGGCCAGTCGCTCGATCGCAGCGCGCAGCTGCATGCCGGTGTTCGGGTCGCGCAAGGCGAACTTGCCACCGACGGCCTCGCCCTGCAGCTTCGCATTCGCCATCAGCGACGACAGGTGGCTGGAGCGCGTATCCAGATACAAGGCAATGCGGTCGAGGCTGGCGTCGATGTTCTTCGCCAGCTTCAGCTGCCGCGCCAGCAGGCCGACATCGACACCGGCTGCCGATACCCACAGCTGCGCATGCGGTTCAGCCGAACGCAGGTCGAGCATCACCGCGCCTTCATAGCGCGAGCCGGACACGTTCGCAAAGAAGGGCGAACTCTGCATGTAGCCATCGCGCACGCGGCCGTCGAATCCCATCTCGCCCAGCACCAACTGCGTACCACGCACATCGCGTGCGCGTACCCGCAGGTCGGCATCATCGAGCACCAGCTTGCTCGGCAGGATGGGAATATCAAGCATTGCCTGGCGCTTGCCCCTGGTATCGGCCGGTTTTTTCTCCGGTGACGTGTCGAACAATGCATCGAGCTGGGTCAGGTTGACGCTGGCGATATCAATCAGTACCGACAGATGGGACTTGTCCGCCTTCTGTACCTGGTCGATGTCGGAATACGCACTGCTGTCGCCGACCTGCAGCACCAGTTGCGACAGCGACCATTTTTGCGGCGTGCCGTGCAGCCTGCCGGCCAGCGCGATCGGCAGCTTCGAATCCGGCCGCAAGCCCAGCCAGGCCGCCACATCGCCGGCCTTGCCGGCGCCGAGGCTGAAACTGAAATCGGCACTTTGCCTGATGCCGTCGATCACGCCCGCAAAGCGCCCGGCCACATTCCCTGATTGCAGCGTCAGCGTCACCGGCGATGCGCCTTTGTCGAGAGCAGAAATCAGCGATTCGCCCTCCAGCCGCGCTTGCAAAGGCTTGCCCAGCAGCGTGCCCTTGAGCGCGCCCGACAAGGGCTTGTCCCCGGCAACCCGCATCTTCAGGGAGTCGAGCGTGAAGCCGACGCGCTTGGCCGTCTTGTCGGTGCTGCTGCTATTGCCGCCACCATTGCTGCCACTGCCGCTGCCGCCACTGCCATAGCTGAGGCGGCTGTCCGTCAGTTCGGTATCGATGGCCAGCGAGCGCATCAGTTCGCGCCCCTGCTTGCCGCGTGCCGCGATCGACATCTGCAAGCGGCCCAGACGGCCCTCGATGCCGGGCAAGCCGGTCAGCAAGTGGGCCAGTCCGCCGACCTCGGCGTCCTGCGCCCGGAAATCGATGCGCAACGACGGCGTGTCGACGCTGGCATCCGCTTGTATTTTTCCTGACAGCGGCACGCCCTCGACCACGGCATCGATTGGCACGTTCAGCCGGCCGCCGGCCAGCGTCAGTTTCAGCGACGCGTTATCGATGCGCCCCGGCAGGCTCAGCCACTGCGCGACCGACAGGCTCAACTCGGCGTCGGCTTCATTCATCGCCTGCAGATCGACCTTCGCATCAGAGAGGCTCTTGTAAAGCGCCTGCCAGTCGGTCGGCGGATCCTGTTCGCTGTCCTGTCCGAGGAAGGGCCGGAGATCCAGCGTCGCAAAGCGCAAGTCACCGCGCAATTGCGGCCTGTCGCCGCGGGTGTCGATGCCCACGCTACCGCCGAGCACCGACTTGCCGAGGATGCCCGACAGGTCGGACAGTTCGATGCGGCCTGGCCGCAGGCGCAGCGCGCCTGACACACCGGCCGTGCCGGCATTCGGCAGCGGCACACCGAGCAGCTTGCCGAAGGCCGCGAGGTCGGGCGCACCCAGGCCGAAGCGCAGCTGGCTGTCAGACTCGCGCAGCGTGCCCTGTACCGACAGGCGGCCGCCGGCGAAGTCCACCGTCAGCGCCAGTGGCCAGCCCGGGCGGCCGGCGGCGAAATCGCTCCAGCTGCCACCATCGACCTGCAGCGCATAAGGCAGGCGCTGCTCGACCTTGCCATTGGCGCGCAGCGCCAGCTTGCCGCCGGCCGGCGCCGAGGCCTCGAGCGTATCGAGCGTGGCCTGCATGGGCTTGCCATCCTCACCGCGGTAGCTGACGCGAATGTTCTTCAACGCAAGCCTGCGTATGTCGATCGCTGCCGCATCGCTGGCGCTGAAGCCAGTACCGTCATTCGCCATTTGCGATGACTTGTCGGCAGTCTTGTCCTGTACCGGGTCGCGCTCCGAGTTGGGCGTTGCTGCAGCAAAGGTCCAGTTGTTGCTGCCATCTTCGCGCTGTACCAGCGCGAGGCTTACGTCATTGGCCGACAGCGTGTCGGCGCGCAGCTGCCCGTGCAGCAAGGGCCACAGGTCGAGCTTGACCTGCAATTCGCCGACATCTGCAAAATCTTCGCCGGCGTTCTCGAAGCCGCGCGGCTGCAACAACCTCGCATTGCGCACCAATAGCGCCGGCTTCAGACTGACCAACAGCTTCACGTCACCATCGAGCTTGAGTTCACGCCCCAGCTGTTGCGTCGCCAGCCGCGCCACGCTGCCGCGCCACGGGTCGCCATCGAGCGTGATGCCGACAAACAGCAGCCAGCCCAGCGCGAGCGCGAACATCGCCAGAACGACGGCGAGTCGCAATGACCATTTGCGTGTCCAGTGTCGAAGCGCAGTCGACACGCGCTTGATGACGGAAATGTCAGGCATCTGCAGGCAGGGCAAGCGGGTATGGCGCCCGCGAAAAGGTGATGCAGAAAGGATAACCGACTGCCGTTACGCGAGCTCGGTTACACTATAGGAAAGTTACAAAAAACATTCATCAGGACTCCCCAATGGCGACGTTGCAGCGCGCGCTATGTCTGGCTCTGGCCAGCCTGCCGACCCTGTCGGTGGCAGCCATGAACGACATCTATCCGACCGACCACATTGCCCTGCCGGACGGCAAAAAGAATGTGGCCATCTACGCGCTCCACCAGGAAACCAGTGGGCCGTACAAAAACGGCAACAAGACAGCGGCTGGTGAAATCAGCGCCAACCTGTACGCGCTGCGCCTGGGCAAACACTTTTCTTTTGGTGACAACGGGCAGTACACCTTCGGCCCGCAGGCCGTCCTGACCTGGGGCGAAGGCACGCCGAATGCGACGCTGCGTCCCACGCTGGGCAGCGGCACCGCGGGCTACGGCGACCTGCGCCTCGGCTCCGCAGTCTGGTTCCACATCGACCGCGAGAATCGCGAATACGCCATGGTCAGTGCATCGGCCGTCCTGCCGACCGGCACCTACGACAAGACCAAGGCGCTCAATTACGGCGAGAACCGTTACCGCTATGTGTTGTCGGCGGGCTGGATGAAATCACTCAGCGATAAATGGGTGATCGACCTCGCGCCTGAAATCGTCTTCTATGGCGACAACAGCGAATTCCTGAACAACAAGCGGCTGTCGCAAGACGTGACTTATGCAGTCACTGGCATCCTGCGCTACCGGATCACGCCTGCCTTCCAGGTGTATGGCAGCGCCATCCTGAACGGCGGCGGCGCAACACAACTGAACGGCGCAGCTTACACCGGCGCGCCGAACAACACGCGGGTCAACGCCGGCATGATGCTGCTTGACGCCGGCAAGCAGCAGGTGCACTTGCGATACTCGCGTGACGTGTCGATCGACAACGGCTTCCGGCTCGACAGCGAGATCGCGTTACGCTACTCGGCGTTCTTTGATTAAGCGCCGCATTCCCACGCCCGCAGCCTCCACGCGTCCTGTCCCCCTCTGCCACGACCAAGCCGTCGTGGCAGGCAAGCACTGCCCCACCCTGCACCACCATCGCCAAGCGCTGCCACCACGCTGCTATCACGCTGCCATCATCGCTGACCAGCCTGAACACTGCGCTGGCGCGTACCGGCATCAGGGAGCGCGCGATACCTTATCCGCCTGATTCAACTGCAGCGTCACGGTCTTCGATTCGGTCTTGCCGCTCTGGTCCGTCAGCGTGATGCGGATACGGAAGACGGCATTCGGCGGCACGTCATCACCCACGCGCAGCTTGATGCTCTGGATCAGCTTGTCATAGTCGGCGGCCGAGGCTTCGCCGGACAGCGTGACCTTGCCGGCGCTGTTGTCGACCTTTGCGGGCACACTGGCGGCCGGCGCCACTTCGATCGTCGTGTTACCCGATGCGAAGCCATCCACCACTTCGAACGATGCGCTCTGGATCACGTTGCCCTTGGCCGATGCATCGAGCGCGATCGCCTTGCCGACCGGGATCACGTTACGCGTCGATTGCGACAACGGTACTTCACTGACCTTGATCATCGACTTGCCGCCGTCACTGCTGCTGCTCTGGTCGGTGGCCAGCAACACGGTGGCACCTCGTGAGCCGGCCGACGACGTCGATGCCGACGAGGTCGACGCCGAGCCTGCGTTGCCGCGTGCCGAGGCCAGGCTTTCCATTGGCGCCTTCGGATAATCGATGCCGGCCGGACGCGGATCCGGTACCAGGATGATGCCGCCGGCGGCAAACAGCAGCGTGCCCGGCTTGAGCTTGATCGGACCGCCGGTGGCCCTCGCATCGAACATGCCGGTCGCGTTGATGTTACCGAGGGTCATGTCGCCCACGCCATCGCGCAGCGTGATCGCGCCGCCGCGGGCTTCCACGGCACCGACGAAGTCGTTCGTCCTGTTGGCCAGCATGATGGCACCCGAGGCGCCCGATACCGGGTCCGTGCTGTCGAGCGTTGTTGAGCCCTTCGCGACCAGCTGCGCATCCGGCACCTGCGTGATGGCCGTACCCAGGGTCTTCAAGCTCATGTCGGACAGCGCGTTCACATCGCCCAGCACCAGCGGCGAAGCGCTCAGCACATCGATCTTGTTGGCAGCCAGCGCGACCGGGCCGATGAACTGGTTGCCGGCATCCGTCAGCACGACGTCGCCCGTGGTCGACGTGAACGAAGCCTTGCCGCCGATGTCGAGCGCGGCTACCTGCACGATGCCGGCGACAGCGCTGGCCTCGATATCGCGCGTCGTCGTCACCGAGCCCAGCGTCAGCAGCGCATCGCTGCTGATCTTGACGTCATCGGCGAGCAAGGTACCGATGGTAAGCGCGCTGGCAGCCTTCAATTCGATCCAGGCAGCGGTGGCGTCGACGTTGCCGCTGAAGCTATTGTTGGCATCCGCCAGCGACACATTACCGGTACCGGCCTGCAGTGCCGTGGTGCCGGCCACGGTGATGCCGCCTGCCTGCTGTGTCAGGTTGCCGTTGTTGGTGTTCACCGTCAGCACGCCCGTGCTGCCGTTCGCTGTCGTCGTACCGACGGTGCCGGCACCCAGCGTCAGATCACCATGGCTGGTGACGTCCAGCGTGTTCGCAATCGCGAGATTGCCCAGCACCAGGGCGTTCTTGTCTTCCACGGTGGCTGCATTCGCTGCCAGTGACACGGCGCCGGTAAAGTCATTGTTCGCATTGGTCAGCGTCACGCTGCCGCTGGCTGCAGTGAAGCTGGACGTGCCCGTCACGCTCATCGCTGCCGTCTGGGTGATGCCGCTACCAGCGGCGGTCGCGGTCGACGTCAGGGCCAGATTGCCGCTGACGGTGGTCGCGCCCATGCTCAGGGAGCTGCTGCTGACCAGCGTTGCCGCACCAGCGTTGATGGCGACCGTGCCATCGAAGCTGTTGTTCGCCTGAGTGAGCGTGATCGCGCCGGCGCCGCTATTCAGCGTGACCGCATCAGCGAAAGCGAGCGGCGCAGTTTGCGTGATATCGCCGCCGTGGGTATCGATGGTCGTCGCCTGGGTGACGCTCAGCCCGCCCATGCTCAGGTTGGCTTGCGCCACATCGACACTCATCGTGCCGGCCACGGCGCCGCCCGCCTGGCTCTGGTAGGTACCAGCAGTGATGCTGGTGGCGCCACCTGCGACCACGCCGAGGTTGCCGGCCACGTTGTTGACCACCAGATTCAGTGCATCGACATCCGTCACCTGCACTGCCGCACCCGTCACGGCCAGCGCGCCGCTGAAATTGTTGTTCGCGTTGGCCAGCACGATGTCGGCCGCGGCACTGGCCGGGCCATTCTGGCTGGCGGTGAAGACGCTGTCAGCTGCCGTGACGATGGCTGCATTGGCTGCCTGCGTGATGGCGCCGCCGTCGCTCTGGACCGCGAGGCCGCCGACGGTGGTCGTCACATTGCCCAGCATGAGGCCGCCAGTGCTGTCGACGATGCTCGCGCTCGCCGCGGTAAGTGTCAGCGTGCTTCCGAAATCATTGGCCGCATCAGCCAGCGTCACCGCGCCGGTGCCGGCGGCGATGGTCGTTGCGCCGGTCACCGTCAACGGACCGGCCTGCGTCACATTGCCGTTGGCCGTGATGGACAGCGAACCTGCTTGCGTCGAGCTGCCGAGCGCCACCGTGGACTGCGCAGTGATGGTCACGCCGTTGGCGACCTGCAGCGCGCCGAGCTGGCTGACGGCCGCACCCGAGCTGATATCCAGCTGGTCGGCATTCACGGCTCCCTGCAGGCTGACGGCGCCCGGCGAAGACAGGGTCACTGCACCCGTTGCCGCAGCATCGGCCACCACCAGGTCGCCTGCCGTATCGGCGGCTGTTACATCACGCCAGCTGCCGTTATTGGCGTCGCGGAAGGCCAGCGTGCCCCTGAAATCGTTGGTGGCATTGCCCAGCGCCGCATCCTGCTGCTGCGCCGTGTCGGCCACGAAGACCGCATTGCCATTGACGATCAGCGTGGTGTTTGCTGCCTGCGTCACGCCGCCCGCACCGCTGCTGCCAGTCGTAACCGTCAATGCGCCGCCCACGTCCAGGTCATTCAACTGCAGGGCAGTCGCGCTGACGAGATCGACATTGCCGTCAGCCTTGATGGCCGAGAAGTGCAGCGCATTGGCGTCGACGCTCATCGATGCCACCGCCGTACCCGCGCCCACTGCACCGGCCAGTGTCGTGGTGCCGGCATCCTCAATAGCCAGTGCATGCGCACCGTCGATGCTTGCCTGGAAGCTGATCGTGTCACCCGCAAAGCGGGTGTCGGCACCCAGCGTGACGGCATTGCTCCAGGTCTGGCTGCCGGTGGTCGTGACGGCGCCGCCATTGATCGTGGTGCCATTGGCCGATTGGATGCTCACGCTGTCGAGCGCCGTGCTGCTGCCTATAGCGCCTTCGATCACCGTCGCGCCGCTGTCAGCGATCGTCAGAGCGTGCGCGCCATTGACGGTCGAACCCAGAGTGATGCCATTGCCGGTCAGCGTGGTGTCCGCACCCAGCGTGACCGCATTGCTCCAGGTCTGGCTGCCGGTCGTCTCGACCGTGCCGCCATTGATCGTGGTGGCGTTGGCCGAGCCGACGGTCAGGCTGGTCAGTGCAGTATTGCTGCCAATGGCCGCCTGGATAGTCGTGGCGCCGAGGTCAGCGATCGTCAGTGCCACCTGGCTACCGGTCGCGCCATCGACGGTCGAACCCAGCGTGATGCCGCTGCCCGACAGCGTCGTATCGGCGCCGAGCGTGACGGCGCTGGCATACGTCTGGTTGCCGGTCGTGGCGACCGAGCCGCCATCGATCGCGACACCACCGCTGGAAGTGATGGACAGGCTGCCAAGCTTGCCGCTGCCGCTGGCGCCACCGGCAGCGCCAACCGCGTCGCCGAAGCTGACCGCACCGTTGCCACCTATGGACAAGGTCGCCTGGCCATTGCTCGCGCTGTCGATCGTCGACGCGAAGCTGATCGCATGGCCATTGAGTGTCGTGTTCGCGCCCAGCGTGACCGCATCATCGAAGGACTGGTCGCCGCTGGTGGTGATGGCGCCACCATTGATGCGGATGCCATTGGCCGAATCGATGCTCAGGCTGTTCAGCGCTGTGCTGCCGCCAATCACGCCATTGACATACGTGATGCCGCTGTCAGCGATGGTCAGCGATTTCGCGCCATTGACCGTCGAACCCAGCGTGATGCCATGGCCGGTCAGGGTCGTGTTCGCACCCAGCGTGATCGCGTTGCTGTAGGTCTGGCTACCGGTGGTGGTGACTGCGCCGCCGTTGATCGCGGTGCCGCTGGCAGAGCCGACGGTGATGCTGGTCAGTGCGTTGCTGCCGCCAATGGCGCTGTTGATGACCGTCGCGCCGCTGTCAGCGATGGTCAGCGCATGCGCGCCATTGACCGTCGAACCCAGCGTGATGTTATTACCAGTGAGCGTGGTGTTCGCACCCAGCGTCAAGGCATTGCTATAGGTCTGGCCGCCAGTCGTGGTGACCGCACCGCCATTGATCGCGGTACCGCTCGTCGAGCTGATGGCTACGTCAGTCAGTGCGGTGCCGGCGCCGATCGCGCCATTGATGGTGGTTGCGCCCAGGTCGACAATCGCCAGCGCATGCGCGCCGTTGACCATCGAGCCCAGCGTGATGCCGCTACCGGACAGCGTGGTGTCTGCGGTGAGGCTGATGGCGCTGCCGAAGTTCTGGATGCCGCTCGTCGAAATGGCGCCGCCGCCCAGGGTAATGCCGCTATTGGCAATGGCCACGAGACTGGACAGCGCAGTGTTGCCGCCGACAGCGCCATTGATCGTCGTCGCAGCACCGTCGATGATGGTCAGCGAGTAAGCGCCGTTGACGGTCGAAGCCAGCGTGATGGCGCTGCCATTCAGCATCGTGTTCGCACCCAGCGTGACAGCGTTGTTCAGGGTCTGGGGGCCGGTCGTGCTTAAGATACTGCCATTGATCGCCGTGCCGTTCGTCGAGCTGACCTCCAGGCTGCTCAGCGCTGCACTATTACCGACAGCGCCGGTGAAGGTGGTTGCACCACTGTCTGCAATCGTCAATGCCACATGGCTACCGGCGACGCTGTTGACGGTCGAACCCAGGCTGATGTCGTCGCCCGTCAGCGTCGTATTCACACCCAGCGTGACGGCATTGCCATAGGTTTGGCTACCGGTGGTGCTGACGCTGCCGCCATTGATCCTCGTGCCACTGGTCGAATTGATGCTCAGGCTGGTCAGCGCCGTGCTGCCACCGATGGCCCCGTTCGCAACCGTCGCACCGCTGTCGGCGATGGTCAGCGCGTGCGCGCCATTGACCGTCGAACCGAGCGTGATGCCATTGCCGGTCAGGGTCGTATCGGCACCGATCGTGACCGCATTGCTGTAGGTCTGGTAGCTGCTTGTGCGGACGCTGCCGCCGTTGATGGCGGTGCCGCCGA
>JACCDU010421663.1_pt1 | contig 22746 bp, 17 predicted proteins | sample 7446081 | NCBI WGS metagenome assembly JACCDU01 (sample SAMN15323447, study PRJNA562643) | freshwater metagenome | isolation source: river surface water | place: USA:Blue River Watershed | collected 2017-08-17
ACCACTGGGCGTTTTCAACGATTGGTCTGTATGCCATGGGTGGGGTGATCTTTGCCTGCGGTTTGCCGGGGTGGGCGATGGTGCGTTGGTTGTTCAATTTCATCGACGAGCGACGTGATGCATCGATTGACCAGGTTGCCAAAGACGTGAAGGAGCTGCTGTGATACCTGCAGAGTTCATCATGCGGCTTTCTAACCCAGCAATGGAGTCACAGCGAAAGTCTGGGGTCTTCGCCAGCATCACGATCGCTCAGGCAGCACTTGAGTCCGCTTGGGGTGAATCGGGTCTGGCAAAAGCTGGGAACAACCTCTTTGGGATCAAGGCCGACAGCCGGTGGAGGGGCGAAACGCTGACCTTGAACACTCGTGAGTTCATCAAGGGGCAATGGCTGGTCGTTCCAGCCAAATGGCGGAAGTACGCCAGTTGGCAGGTCAGCATCGATGACCATGCCAGTTTTTTGAGGCAGAACCCTCGCTATCAGCCGTGCTTTGCTTGCCTGACCGCAGATGCTTTTGCCCGTGCGCTCGTCAAAGCAGGGTATGCCACAGATCCGTCTTATGCAGACAAGTTGATCAGTTTGATTCAAAGACATCAGCTACTAGCGCTTGACGGGGGTGGGAAGTGAACGTGCTTAACAAGTTTTTCCTGGGGAAGTGGACTTATGTCATGGGCGCTCTGTTCTTGCTCATGGTGTTGATTTGCGGCGAACAGATCGGAGAACGCAAGGTTCAAAAAGCGTGGGATGAGGAAAAGATTCGAGCAGCCACGGTTCAGGCAAAACAGGTGCAACGCGTAGCTGACATTGTTCAATCGCAGCAATCAATTAATCAGGGGATATCCAATGACTTTCAGGAAAAAAAGAAGCTGCTGCTTGGGTTTCGTTCTGTCGTGCGTTCTGATGATGACGGGCTGCGCTTCGAGCCCAATCACGGCCTTGACTCCGTGCCCTCCGTTTCCGAGGTTGCCAATCGAGCTGCAGCAAGCTCCTCCGACGCTGTACCTGATCCCGGAAGCGTGGCGCCCGCAAGAGGTTGTGAGCAATTAGTTGCTGACGCCGCTCAAACTACATTGATGGTCCTGGCGTTTCAGAAGTGGTATCGCCAGCAATCTCAAGCGATTCCATGAGCGGCTTCCCACAAAGGGGGTCACCCCCATCCCGATGGGGGGCGCTACCTTAGGTGCCCGGAATGCATCTCTTTATTACCAAAAGCAGTCAAGATATTGATAGGCATGCGAATTTGGTATTTTGAGGGCTGTAAATTCTCTTGAGGGCTGTTAAAGTCTGTACGAAACAACAGTATTTTCGGAAAACGCAGTGAACTGGTTAACCTCTCCAGTTTCAGAGGTATCATGATCAAATGAATGATTCGATCCTTGGAAAAAAGCCTCAGTTCTCGGGTCATGAGACCTTTCCGCTGCGGCAATTGTGGCTAAAAAAGGCCTTTGATGCCGTGGAAAGCCGCCCTTATTTTGGCGAGGCACCTAAGCACATATTTGCTGACGAAGAAGCGATCGTTGACTTCGGCGTTGGAAAAAACATGGTCAGCTCAATTCGTTTTTGGGCCCTTGCATGCAACGTTCTCGAAGAGAGCAATGACTCGTACAAAGTTACATCTGTAGCGGATGCGCTGTTCAACGAGTTTCATGGGCTAGACCCTTACTGCGAAAACATTTCAACCGTTTGGTTGATGCATTGGTTTCTTGCAAGCAATCCTGATCGAACGACGACTTGGTACTACTTGTTCAATCATGTGGTGCAGCAGGTGTTCGACAGAGACTTCATCGGCAAGGCTATCGCAGGCGAACTGGAGAACATCAAGGCAAAAATCTCGCAGGCAACACTGAAGCGAGATGTGGAGTGCTGCATTCGAAGCTACGTTCCGCGCGCTAACAGCGACTCCCCTGAAGATTTGAGTGAGCCTTTGCTGGGTGAGTTGGGACTGATTGTTCATAACTCAAAAGACTCCTTTGAGTTCCGCAGGGGGGCTAAGCGCTCGTTACACGACGGAATTTTCGGATATGCGTTACTTGACTATTGGGAGCGTCTCGAGGCTTCTGGATCTGTCATGGCCTTTGATCGTGTGGCGCATGACTATGGATCTCCTGGGCGCGTATTCAAGATTGATGAGAACGGCATTGCTGAGCGGCTAATTTCATTGGAACAAATCACGAACGGACAGATTCAGTGGACTGAGCAAGCTGGGTTGCGACAAGTCACGTTAAAAAGTAATTCCGAAAAGAGTATCAAGGCACTGAAGGAAAAGCTGCTCAAAATCGCCTACAGCAAAGACTAAACATGGCCCTGAAAGAAAACACTCTTAGCTCTGTTGTTGAAATCTCTCGACAGTTTTTGCGTTCGATTCAAATCGATGATGACTTTGGTCGTGAGGATGCGCTTTCTGGCTACGTTTGCCAGGGAACTGCCCAGTCGCTTTTGGAAAGTATGGCGCAGCAGCTTTTGGAAACTAAGCAAAGAGCTTTCACGTGGACGGGGCCTTATGGCGGAGGCAAGTCGTCTCTTGCGTTGATGTTGTGCTCGCTAGTCGGCCAAAATCAAAAACTGCGTGATCGTGCCAAGCAAATACTTGCACTTCCAAGTGATTCGAAAATCTACAAAGCGTTTGATGCTAAAGGCACTGGTTGGACCGTCCTTCCAGTCGTAGGTAAGCGAGTCAGTGTGCGCGACCAACTGATCGCAGTCATCGAGAAAAGAACAGGCACTGTAATCTCCAAGAAGAAGAATGCAGACGTAATTGCTGAGCTTGTAACCCTTGCTGAGAGCAATAAGCAGGGGCTTTTGTTGATCATCGATGAGCTGGGAAAGTTATTGGAGAACGCCGCCATCGATAGCACGGAGGACATCTACTTCTTCCAGCAGTTGGCAGAAGCTGCCAGCCGCACTAATGGAAACTTTGTCGTTGTCGGCATCTTGCATCAACCTTTTGAAGCTTATGCCACGGCACTCGGTAGGCAGACGCGTGACGATTGGGCAAAGATTCAAGGTCGTTATATCGACATTCCTTTGGTCGCTGCAACTGATGAAGTCATTGAGCTGATTGGCCAATCGATTACGAGAGCCGAAAACATTGATGTCTCTGATGCTCGACAAGCTTGTGCAGTCATTGCAAATAACATTAAAACTCGTCGTCCTGCAGCTCCAAAGAATCTTGCAGAGAGCTTGTTGGCGTGCTGGCCACTTCACCCAGCAATTACCTCGTTGCTGGGGCCCATTTCCCGTCGGAAATTTGGTCAGAATGAGCGTAGTATTTTTGGATTCCTGGCATCACGTGAGCCACTTGGCTTTGCTGAATTTTTGCAAACCCATCAGGTTTCTGGCGATTCAATGTATCGCCCGTCAAACTATTGGGACTATCTGAGAGCCAACTCTGAGCCAGCTATCTTGGCCTCGCCAGATGGCCATCGCTGGGCGCAGGCTGTTGACTCTGTAGAGCGGGCAGAGGCGAAAGGGCAAGCATTACACAGCGATGTGGCCAAAACAGTCGCCTTGATCGAAATGTTCCGAAGCGGCGCTGCCCTTGCAGCTGACGAAGAGACCATCATTTCATGCGTAAACAGCTCAGACAAGAGTGCAGTGACGCGCGCATTAGTCGAGCTCGTTGACTGGAAAATATTGATTGAACGCAAACACCTGAATGCGTATGGTGTTTTTGCGGGAAGCGATTTCGACATCGAAGGTGCCATCAGCAGCACCCGAAATGAGATTTCGGCCTTTAACGGCAAACTGATCTCGGAACTCACGGACCTGAATCCTGTCATTGCCAAAAGGCTGTACCACGAGACAGGAACAATGCGTTGGTTTAGCAAAACCATCGTTCCATTTTGTGAGCTGCCCACCTTTATTTCTGACTACAAGGCTGCGCCAGGCAGCGTTGGAACATTTGTTCTTTGCGTTCCTGATACCCCTATCACGGACAAACAATTTCTGACGAGCATCCAGGAGATCTCGTTGGAAAACAGTGAGTCCCCGATCATTTTTGGGGTGTCCAAGAACGGGAAACGAGTCACTGAACTTTCTCACGAACTTGCGGCAGCTGAGCGTGTGTTCACAACTCGGACAGAGCTTGAAGGCGATTCCGTAGCAAGGCGGGAGCTCACCTCCAGAATTTCAAGCCTACGTAACGCTCTTCAAGATGAGCTGACCGATGCATTCCGTTCTGCGACATGGTTGCGCCAAGGTCAAAAACTCAACGATGAGAAGAACTCGACTGTTTCTGCAATTGCATCAACAGTTGCTGAAAAAATTTACCACAGCACGCCGATCATCAACAGCGAGTTGATCAACCGCGATGAACTTTCAAGCAACATCGTCAAGGCTCGCCGAGAGCTGATGTATCGAATGCTGAAAGACGGAGGCATTTCAAAACTGGGGTACGAGGGCTACCCTGCAGATGCGGGCCTGTACTACACAGTCTTGAATACACCAGGCCTGCACATGAATCGTGGGCGCTTGGGCTGGGGCTTTGGTAAGCCCAAAGACGATGGTGAAAATGGTTCGACCTATCTTGAACTCTGGTACCACACAGAAGAGATCTTCAAGAACGCGGATGACAAGCTTGGCCTTGATGAAGTCTATGCTCTCTGGCAAAGCGCTCCCTACGGTCTCAAGAAGGGGGTGATGCCAATTATTGCCTTGGCGTTTTTCTTGGCAAATAAGGCGCACATTGCCATTTACTTTGACAACGTGTTCACTCCGAACATTAACGAAGTGATCATCGATGAGTTGCTCAATGATCCGAAACTGATCAAGTTCAAATACGTCTCCGCTGGAGAAAACAAGAGCAGTCTTGCCAAAGCCATAGCTGAAAAAGTTTTGGCTCCGCATCTCCCCAATGCAGACGTAAGCTCAATTTCCCCGCTGGATACTGCTCGCGGACTAGTCTCTATCGTTGTCGATCTTCCCAACTGGACCAAACGAACGAACAATGTTTCAGCTCCAGCGCAAGAAGTGCGTGCGATGCTGCTCAAGGCAAGTGATCCGAACAAGGTTTTGTTCGCCGACCTGCCCACAATCCTTGGCTCGGATTCCGAAGGCGATCTGGTTGATAAGCTCAGCTCTGTGATTTCTGAGCTAAAAAGCGCATACCCGATAAAGCTACGCGAGATTCGAAAAATTGTTTTGGATTCTCTCCAGCACGGAAGTGGATCAGCTGAAGATTTACGTAATCGAGCAAAGTCAGTCAAGGGCATCACTGGCAATTTTCAATTGGAGTCCTTTGCAACGCGACTGGAGGAATTCGAGGATTCAGATGCCGCCGTTGAATCGCTTATCAGCAATGCAATTAACAAGCCATCGCATAGCTGGGTAGATCGGGACCTTGATGCCGCCATTATTCAGATTGGTTCACTAGCGATGGACTTCCGGAAAGCGGAGTCTCTCGCAGGTTTACGTGGACGCAATTCGGCCAGGAAAGTGTTTAATCTCGTGCTTTCTGCTGGCCAAGGAAATGATCTGAACCGCACCATCGAGGTTTCGAAAACCGACCAATCAAAAATTGACGCCACCGTCACGCAAATTCTGCCGATACTTGAAAAAATTGATCCCCGATTAATCTTTGCAACGCTCGCCGACATCGGCATTAAGGTTGCCCTAAAAGATGAGGTGAAAACATGAACACACACCATGTTCTTGGTCTTTCTGGCGGTAAAGACAGTGCCGCTCTCGCCATCTACATGCGCGAGAATTTCCCTGAGTTGGACATCCAGTACTTCTTCACCGACACAGGAGAAGAGTTGCCCGAGGTGTATGAGTTTCTTGGAAAGCTGGAAGGATTGCTTGGCCGAAAAATCAACTACCTCAATCCAGACCGCGACTTCAAGTTTTGGTTGCGCCACAATGGCAATTTTCTTCCATCCCCACAAACGCGCTGGTGCACTATCAAACTAAAACTCCAGCCATTCAAGGCGTGGGTTAATGAATGGCTCAACAAAGGTGATGAAGTAGTTTCCTATGTCGCTATACGTGCAGACGAGGAACATCGTGATGGAATGCAGTCTCACCATAAGAACTTAAAGGTGAAGCTGCCGTTCCGTGAAAACGGCCTGAACAAAGAAGATGTTCTGGACATTCTGGAGGCTTCAGGCATTGGCCTTCCTAAGTACTACGATTGGCGATCACGCAGTGGTTGTACTTTCTGTTTTTTCCAGCAAAAGATCGAATGGGTTCGTCTGAAGGAACGTCACCCAGAGGCCTTTGAGAACGCCAAAAATATGGAGAAGACTGCCATCGATAACGGGACTCGATTCACATGGTCACAAAATGAACCGCTCGCTGAGCTGGAAAAGCCTGAAAGAATGGAGCAAATTAAGCGGGACTTCGAAGCGCGAAAGCAGCGCGAGCTTGCAAACAGGCGAATCAATCCCTTAAGGGTTTGCTCCTCAGAAAACCTTGATCTTGATGATTTGTATCTTGAAGACGAAGGCGGAGGCGCCTGCCTCGTTTGTCACAAGTAAATCAACAAAGTCGAACGCGCTGGGAGTGATTGGGACGATCTACAAGTACTCCAACGTCTCCCAGCAATTGACACCACTGAAGAAGTGTTTGTAGAACAATCTTCACGTCGCGACGGTAAACAACTGGGTCATCTAATAGGGTGCTGTGCAAAGATTGAGTCAAAGATCCGAAATACAGTTCTGAGCCCGAAGATTTAAGCGTATGCACAAGCCAGCGATAGATGCGAGTCGTTTTGAACGCACGCCTCAACGCATCAGAATTCAGATCTGCTCGGTTAATTCCTAGCAAGTGCAAGTCGCGCTCATCCAAGCTTGAGAGTGCGCCGCTTTCGTCAAACACAGGCGTAGACACAAAGCACTCTGAAAGTAGAAGTCGACCTGAAAATTCCAGGTTTTGCAGCTTATCTAGCAACTCGCTAGGCCACTCCATTTCCTCTGTTGTGTTCATGGCCGCCGATCCCAGCACAGATGAAATCTCTCGAAAAAGAGCATCTGTCATTTCAATTGCGCCGTCGAAAATCTCATCTAACAGAGCCTGGTTTGCTTCAGAATCTGGCACCAGAGTACATACCTCAGAGTTGGCGGATTCTTTCAGACCAAATCCAGAAAGCGTCGCATTTGCACTTCCAACAATAACGCCGCTTCCGGGTATACAGAAAACTTTCCCGTGGAAATCTTGGCGGATATAAAAAGCTAGCCCTAATTGCTTGGCTAGAGGGTATGCATCCAGGTCTGAGGCGCCGCTCAACAAGTCACCCAATCGCCACCGGGCAAGTATGCGTCCGCCAAGGGTTGAGTTCTCTGAAGGGTAGAGAGTCCGTAGTGCTTCTGATCTCAGAAAAGCAGAGCAAAGAGAGACTCCAGCAGGAGCGGGACCTACTTTGGCAAGAAGCCACCTTGCCGCAGTTTTTCCATCAATCAGTTGACCTGAAAATGGAAAAACTAATGACTGTTCGCCTTCAGAAAAACGGCTCATGTTTATTATTCGCTGCGATCCAAGAATCGTCGAGCAATGCGCCCCCAGTCCACACGAGCGTCTTGAGCATCTTCGCGGCGAACAGAATCTTGTTCATCTTCATAACGTGCCCATGCCATCAGCAGAAGCTTCAATCCGTTGAGCGCATTATTGAGACGTTCCTCTAGGCTTTGAGTGCTTTGATCTTTCTTGTCACGTTCCAATACATCTACAAGACGCGAATATGCGGGATGGCGGGTGTTCAAGGTGATGATCAATGCGCCGCCGCGTGGTTGTACAGAGAAGAACGCAGGACTGTCAATACTTGCTTCAGCAAACACATATTTCAAGGAGTCGTTAACTGCAGATTCCGCAATATCTTTTGCATCGTCTTCGCTCAAGCCTTGCTCGGTAAGACTTGTGGCAATTTCGCTCTTGCGTTCTTCAATAGGCTTACTCTCGCCCTCATCACTTTCCCCTCGCTTGCCTGCCGCTTGTCTCTCGCGTGTTTTTTCTGTCGCTTCTTTCTCAGCATCATTCGCTGTAGTGTCGTGTCTTGCTTCGCGACTTCGTTGATTCTTGAGCTGTTGATCAACGAGATTAAACATGCGTTTTATTTGATTCCTGACGTAGTCAGCAATTTCTAGTAAGTAGGCATGCGGGTCGCCATCTTTGATCATCTCGTCCTTGAGCGCCGAGATTGTTTTTCCTTCTGTCAACAGGTCGTCGTAACTTAAATTTGCGACTTCGGAAAAATTGCGAGCACTTTGTTTGTTATTTGTCACGCCAAATACTTCATCAAGGGCAGGGGGAAATTCAACCTCCACGCCCCACCAGCGATTTCGTGCATCAGTAGTCGAAGCCCAAGACGGATCTAGTTCTAACTCACGCCCTGCACGAACTACTGAAACGCCGACATTCTTTGCTGCATGCCGACCATAGTCGCGGTTACCTGCTGTACCGCCTTCACGGGCCGATTTCTTAGCCATGCTACAACGCACGTACACAAAATGGGTTTGATCGCCTAGCTTGATTGGCAGTTTTCTCTCATATGAGCTGGCATCTGGATATGGCTCAAACATGGCTTGCTCGTCGTATGGAGCAGGTGTGGATGTGCCAACCATCAAATACAAGGGATCATTAGGACGAGCATACTCATCGATTGAATATGTGAGGCTTTCGCTCTCTATACAAGCAAGACGAATTTTGACGTTGTCGTCTTCCAAAAATTTACGATACATCCGACCGATGAGCTGCTCAGAGTTTTCAATAATTGCTCTGCCAGTTCGCCAAATGCAGCGATCAATTTGGGACCAAACCACCAAAGTGCCTGAGTCACCAAACTCCTTACTCCAGCCAAGCCATTCTTTTGGAATCTCAGTAGGTACAGGCTCAGGAATCTCGTCTAAAGTTCCACGCTCAATCTCCTGGATATCCAGGTAGGTGTGCATCGCTGATGCCAATCCCTTCTGCCATGACCAAACATCCACACGCCTGGCCTGAGAAACAGATGAGGCTGGCAATCCCATGCCAAACTTACCCATGTGGGTCTGACTTGCGATTTCTAAGTTTGTTCCGTTGCCGAATTGAAGGGCCATTCTCAGGACTTCTTTATTCATGCCTCGACCGTTATCCAGCACAGCGATTCGATCAATACGCTGACGGGAACGCTGTTCCACAAAGTCAGTCTTCTGGATGCACAACAATTCGACACGGTTTGCACCAGCCTGAATAGAGTTGTCCATTAATTCGGCAATCGCGTAAGCCGCATTTTTATAGCCGTTGTCCCGCATGGCCTTCACAGCCAAACGAGCTGGGACAATTTCAACCTTAGTCATCTTTATCACTCCAAACATCTTCCCAATTAGAGAATGCATCAACAACAGAATCAAAACCCGGCAGTGTTGTGTCAACCACCGTCAAGATCTCGCACGTTTCATTTCCACCTGCAACTTTGCCTCGCATGGCACGCCCAACCATCTGGCTGTAAAGCACCAATGAAAGAGTCGGTCGAGCAATGAGAGCTGCGCTAGTTCGTGGCGCATCAAAACCAGTCGTCAGGACGCCAAAGTTGCAAAGAATTTTTGGTCGATTTTCGTCATCTTTAAAAGCCGCAATAGACTCTGCTCGTCCATTTGGGGACTTTGAAGTAATGCTTGCAGCCCAATGGCCTCTAGCGGACAAAACCGCTGCCAGCAAATCACTTTGGCGCACAGATGCGGCAAACAAGATGACCCGACTGTGCCGCTTTAGTAACTGTTCCGCGTGGTGAACAATCAACAAGTTGCGCTGGTCGTTGTCACCTAATCTGTCCAAAACAGAGGAGGGCAGCTCAAACGTTTCCCGAATCCGATCCTGCTCGTCGGACGTCAAGGCAATATTGGCGGCGATCTCAATTTGCGTGAACTTCGGCTCTGCAAGATACCCCTGGTTGATCAAATACGATACTGGATTGTCGTAGCCATCTACCTTGAGCGTCACTTTGCGCGTTGCAAAGAACTCCGAGAGTTTTCGGTCTGCATCAGGCTCGTTCCAAGTGCGTCCTGGTGTTGCAGACAGCCCCAGCAACTGCGCTGAAGACATAGGGCGTAACAATTGATCAATGATTAACTGGTAGGTGGGGGCAATCGCTTGGTGAGCTTCATCCATCACCACCAGAGGATCCCTTGTACTAAGCGCCCTGAATTGCCCATCGTCATTGAGCAGTCGGGAGTAGGCTTTCTTCAGGCCCGCAATGATCACTCCGTCTTGAACATTACGAAGATCTTCCTCATAAGGGCCCCAGTATCGAATGAGGGGCACATTGCGGATGCCCAGTGCGCCCCAAGCTTTTCTAAATTCATCCCACGCTTGTTCGCATAGCTCTTCTGAGTGGGCAAGCCAAACAACAACACCTTTGTCTCTCTCGCGCAGATAGTTGGCCACCACATTCATGGCCGTTCGCGTTTTCCCCGATCCTGTAGGCATGTGCAGCAGTGCTCGCCTCGGCTCTTGAGCCAGGTAGCCCTCTACTTTTCGGAGTGCTCTAGCTTGATGGGGAAAGAGTGCAAAAACTGGTGAAACATCGACAACCGATGGAGTCAGTTCCTTAACCTCCGTAACCGGTATTTCGACATTGAAGAAACCGAAAAGTGCTTCCCTATCTGGTGCGCGTTTGAATTTGTTTTTCTCCAAAAAGGCATAGACGTCACCTTTTTGGTCCCAATTCAAAACAGTCGCCAAGTCTTTGGCTTCTTTGGGAGAGAGCATCAGCAGCAGCTGATTTCTTGTTGCCGCATCATCTAGCAGTACGTCTGCAGGCCTTAGCTGCAGCAGAACTTTGATTAAATTCTTCGGATAGGCGAGTTTGGAATCGATGGCCGTAACAATGCTGAGCGTACCTTCGGGCATCAAATTGGAGAGCGCAGTGTCCGCCCTTGACAAGAGATCTACGAATTTCATTGACGCTTACTCGGCATAGAGGAAAACATGCTGTTGGCAGGGGAGTTCGAGAGTTGATCTCCCGGGTTTATGGAAGCATTGAGATTGTTGTATTGTGATAGCAATGATTCATATTCCCGCTGGAACTCTTGTTGGAGAAATTGGGGTTGTTCGATGAGCGCATCAGGACCAAGCGAGCGAATCCAATTCCGTAACTGAACGGTGTCCTGAATAACCGCTTCAATTCTCGTCCATTCATCGTCAATCGGCGTCATGATTTGACTGGTTGAAACTGGAGTTTCAGCCAAATATTTTGTCAGTACGCCACGTACGCGGAGAACTAAGCTGAAAGGTTCTTTGCCTATGCGTATGCCGAACTCTCGCAGGATGAACTCGTCAATATCAAAGGCAGTCGGTCGAACAATTGGTGCGTCGAGCAGATCAGCGTTGTCAATTCTGTGCAGTGCTAGGAACCTTGCATCTTGGTAATCCTTGACAGTGCACACTAGATAGACGACTTGCTCCATCACGACCAACCCAAGCGGATGGATTGGGTAGGTCTTGGCTTCCACGCCGGAACTGATAGCTCGATATGTCACCTGGATTTGCTTCTCATTGAGCAAACCGTTGTAAATGGTTGCCTGAATCACGGGGTCAATCGGAGCAGGAACTTTATTTAGGGTGTGTGGGATCACACGGAGCTTGTCGCGCCATTTGCTGACGGAAGAAACCTGTGAATTCGCCACGCCCTCAGCTGCGTTGAACCAGGGAGCCATTTGGTTCAAGGTGGATCTGGGCAGCATGTTCTGCATGTACTGCTCGACTAAATTGAATGTAAGTGCTGCATGAGCATCCATGCTGGGTATCTCGAGCTGGCTAGCACCCTCCTGCCAACACCATCCTTGAGGCTTTGATTCATCAAAGTCCAGCGGAAATGTCGTGGCTAAGCTATTCAAATCACGTTGCACCGTGCGCAGCGACACAGCCATCCCCTGACCAAGCAGTTGGCTGTGTATGGTGGGGGTATCAATGCGGCGAGGAAATCTTGGGATCAGACGCAACATTGCCCACTGGCGCATCAGGGTGTCGTTCATTTGCCCTCTAATGTAAGCATTTAAGCGACAATCTGCGTCGCTTATCGATGGGCTGGTGCATCGCAAAGATCAGTTTACTAGAAATATTCTAAAAACGACATGATTTGTCGCTTGCCTGGCTATCCTGTTGTTGAGGGTCATGGGGGCGCCTTTTGGAGGCCTAGCCGGTCGCTGAAGAATTCGTAAGATGAGCAGAGAGCTGCATCGACGCATTGGGAGGAGCACCATGATTTCCAGCGTGTCTTTTTAGCGTTTATTAAGGAAATCAATGCCTTCGGTCTCTCATCAAACCATCTACTACCTCCCTGGGTATGGGGGGAAATTGGGGACCGGTCTCGGCCAAGGGTTGATGGACCGAGGTTTCGATGTCACGGGACGTGAAACAAGGGGAGATTTCCGGAACTTGCCGTTTGACGAACAGGTTCAGACCGTGATGCAGGACCTGCAGGACCACTTCTGGCATGAGCAGGCGCAGGTAGTCTGCAACTCCTTCGGCGCTTACTTGTTCCTGCATGCGCAGGCCGAGCTGCCTGCTTTTGTTGGGCGGGTCCTGCTGCTTTCGCCCATCGTCGGGGAGTTCACCAATGAGCAGGTCATGACCAGTTTTTCACCTCCAAGGCCAGAGCGGCTTAAACAGTTGACGCAAACAGGGCTGTTCAAGGCTCCGGTTAACTGTGAAATTCATGTGGGGGAAGAGGACTGGCAAAGCATCCCTGCGAATGTTTGTGCGTTTGGCCATATGACGGGAATTTCTGTCACTGTGGTGCCCAGAGGAGGGCATGACCTGGGGAAGGAGTATGTTGGGCCGCTGCTCGACCGATGGTTGGTCCGGAGTTGAGGTTTAGATGCTAAACGGCCCAAGTCACGCTACTTAATCAAATCCTGTTTCAAGTTGGTGCTTGAGTGCCCGTCCAAGCTTTACTACGCGGGCAAAGATGAGTACGCCAACACCAAGAATGACAACAAATTTTTGGTTATGCTGGCCGATAAATAGTCAGACGACAAGGTAAGGCGAAATGGAACCCGCTGGCAGCACTAGGACTTCCCCCTCGATTGGGAAAAAGGTCCTCGACGACCTCTACATACACGCCGAGTATTTGTCGCACCTCGGCCAAGATGCTGAATTAAATCAGCTCGTGCAAGTTGGTCTACAGCTGATGGCCAAAGATGACATTGCTGTCTGCAATGTGGTCAAAATTAATCGGCACAAGCAGCGGCTTTCTTTTTTGCAGTACCTGGACTTTGATGAAGATCCTTTTCCGACCTTGAATGGTTCTTGGTCTATTGATCTGCACAGGAACTTAGTCACGTTTCGCTCCTATGCGAGCTCACTGAACCCGCCAATTCTTCATAGAAAAGAATTGCTCGTGGCTGAGGATCACCCAGGCCGGGAGGGGTGGGTAGCTACAACCAAGTTGGCGGAAGACCTAGGATTTTTCTCTACGTCCTCACCAATCGGGTTCAGAGAAAACTGGAAGCGACTGATATCAGAAAAGGGATTCCGGCTCGAAAACAAGAATTTTGTACCTATAGGCAACACAATTGAAGAAGAGGTTGAATCCCCAACATTTCTTGGGGAGGCACAAGTACAAAGACACCTGACAGCACTCAGCCGAAGTACGCTGTCAGCTCCTGTGCAACTGCTAATTGGTCATGGATTGATCAACGATCAAATCTCTGTCTTTGACTATGGTTGCGGACGCGGGGATGACCTCAGGGGACTTGAGAGCATCGGTATTCGGTGCGCGGGTTGGGACCCTCACTTTGCGCAAGACCAACCACAGATCGCCTCTGATGTGGTGAATCTTGGATTCGTTGTCAACGTCATTGAGGATCCTGCGGAACGCGTTGAGGCCATTCAGAGAGCATTCTCACTTGCTTCTACGGCCCTGGTTGTGTCGGTGATGCTGTACTCGAATGATCGTCCTGGGAAGCCTTACCGGGATGGATTTCTGACTGCAAGAAACACATTTCAGAAATACTTCTCACAAGACGAATTCAAAGACTATCTTGAAAAGGTTCTGGACCAGGATCCGATCATGGTTGGCCCAGGCATCGCACTTGTCTTCCGGGACAAAGATGCAGAGCAACGATTCCTGGTAAGCCGCTACAAGAGTTCGAATGTCGCACGAAGATTGTTGAGTGCAAGACTCAGTCCGAGGCTGCCTAGAGCGCCGCGGATTGAAAAAATTCGGGAGCCCCGTTTCACCAAGGCAGAGCGAGAGTTCACCGAGTTACGCCCGACGCTTGATACTTTATGGACGCTCACTCTAGACTTGGGTCGATTCCCCGAAATTCACGAGGTCCCGAAACTAAGTGAAATTCAGGAAAAGATTTCGCTCACCCGTGCTTTTAGGCTTATTCGCACTCATTACGACCTGGCCCTGTTAGAGAAAGCGGCGCAGACCCGAGCAGACGAGATCAAGCTTTACATTGCATCACTCCAGTTTGGAAAGAAATCTCCTTACAAGGACTTGGAGCCAACGCTTCGATTTGATGTCCGCCACTTCTTTGGCGACTACAAGACGGCGACTTCGGAAGCCTTGAAGTTGCTACTGGATTCCGGCAAATCAGATGTGATCTTGCAAGCATGCCAAGCTGCGGCTGCCGACGGACTTGGCTGGCTTGACGAAGAGCACTCACTCCAGTTGCATGTCTCAATGGTTGAGCGGTTGCCCGCTGTATTGCGTGCCTATATCAATTGTGGACTCTTGCTTTGGAACAACATCAGCTCCATTCAACTGGTGAAGATTCATATCGGTTCTGGGAAGTTGACGCTTCTCAAATACGATGATTTCGACCAGCACGCGATTCCCATATTGGTGAAGCGAGTCAAAGTGAATATTCGTAAGCTTGATTACGATGTCTTTGACTACCAAGCGCCGCAATACCCACCCTCTGCGCTGCTTTTCAAGAGTCGATACATGCACGAGGACATGGATGGATACGCAGAACAAGTTGCATTTGATGAGCAGCTTGAAAGCACCGGCATCCTTGATCAATTCACGACGCATCCAACCAGAGAAATTCTGGAGGCCGCCCTAGAAGAAAAGCGCATGGAGATTTCTGGGTTGCGGCTTGTTCGCAGCACCAAGATTCCACCGCTGGATCAAGCGTGTGGAACCAATTTCAAATTTCGCGATCTGATCGAATGCGGTGAGACGCAAGCCAGACTCCAACTGTCAAATATTCCCCTGAACCCTGACACCTACAACGCACTCTTCGACTTGTGCAATTTGGTCTTGGATCCCGTCATTGACTATTTCGGCGGGATCAATTTGACATACGGTTTTTCGTCTCCAGCTCTTTCGGCGAAGATTGACGGTCGTATTGCTCCCAAGCTCGATCAGCATGCAGGCCATGAATGCAATCGTCTCGGAAAGCCAGTTTGTGACAGGCTGGGGGCCGCTGTCGATTTCAGCGTTGATGATGAAAACATGCTTGAAGTCGCTCAGTGGATTGTGTCAAACACCCTGTTTGACAGACTTTACTTTTATGGGGCTGATCGCCCACTGCATGTCAGCTACAGCGCTTCTCCAGCGTCACAAGTCACAGTGATGCGCCGAACGGCTCAGGGCAATCTTGTGCCTAAAACACTTGATTCTGGTCAGTTCTTGAGCTTCAAATAAATATCAAAAAGTGTACGCAGTGATGTTTCGGCATCCCGAAGGTCGATACCGATTCCGAAAAGCTACTTCCTGCATTAATTTGAAAGTGAACTCACCAGGAGATATTGAAAAGATGCCCACCATCCCCAGGGCGCATCTCGATCTTAAAGCCCATAGTTCGCAGCATGTAGCCAACAAGTTCAAGTGAGAGAATCACTGCTCCTATTGGCTTCCCATTTACCTTTGCCCTAAAGACACTGTTGCTGCCCCAGCGTTCAGCATTCGGCGTTAGCGGTTCCATGAGCATGTAGGCTGAATTTTTAGCAGCAGCTGCACACTCGCGAAGATGTAATTCGAGTTGATTAAGGAAGTGTTGCCCAACGTAGCTAGATAACCAAGCTAATCGGTACGCATCCCATTCTCCTGATGAGTCACCTTGTACCCAGTCGAAATCCCACCAGACATGCAAGACTGCTGAAGTATGGCTACCAGATTCGAAAAGGGCGTTTACATCTGCATAAATGCTGCGAAGAATTTTGAGTAATTTGACGTTCTGGCTCTCTCCCTCTGAGGCAGTTGAGGACCACTCGTCAATTGGGTGAATGTTGGCCAGTTCGAAGGCCACGGACCATTGCGCGGTTATGCGTTGCCATTTGATGTGGGCAAGGGGAAGCTTGCCTTTTGAAAAAATCGCGCCATCTGCGCTGACAATCTCGTCCATAAGAAAGTCGAAAACGTTGTCGACGCCATTTATGACATCGTCAAGCTCTGGGATACCAGATGGTAAATTTTGTATGTATCTGGTGCGACGAAAGTCATCTATTAGCCCAATGACACGAGCTAGTTCGTGGGCATTAGCTTTGGCGTTCCAGCTAACCTTGAACATCCTGGATTTGAGCTCAGAAGTGACCCAATCTTTGTCGATTTCCCCTTCAATGTTGATCTTCGCCTCGGAAGATCCTTTTGATGCACTTAGTACGGTTTCTCTTTTGACGACCTGAAGGAACGAGGTGGAACTTTTGACGAGCCTGCGACGGGTCGCTTCTTCTTCTGCCTTGATTCGGAGTTTTTCCTGTCTGTAGTGTTCACTTTGCGCTTCTTCTAATGCAAGGCGTTCTTTTTCAAGACGTTCAAATTCTTCAGTCTCCTTCTTCTTGCGCTCAAGTTCAGCCTGCGCATCATCTGAAATGCCCCGGAGTTTTTTTGCGTCAAACATTTTTAGACTCTGTCACCATATTTGATTTCCTAGTGCAGTTGCTTCGATGTGCAGGCTGCAATAGGTGCGAGAAATTGAGCGCCAAGATTAGAGGATATCCAATTCCGCCTGTACAGCAGATTGAATTTCGGGCTTAACAACCTTGAGAGCGTCTCTTAGCAACCTTTCTGCATGGCGGTCGAGTTGAAAGCAAAATTTCACACTGGCCCATATCATGAATACTGCCCAGATGGGGGCCGCTGAGCCAGCAGCTTTCATGTGGTTGATTACTAGCCATTGCAGGTATTCCGGATGGTTTGTGCGCAGGCAGACCGCCAATGCAGAATTAAATTGGTTATGGCTCAAGGCTGCTTGGTTGAAGTCATGCAATAGTTTCGTGATGGGGTTGCTTTGAACCAATGGGTTCTTCAACAGCCCAGCTAGTTCGTCAGATGTGGCTTGGAACTTTTCCTTCTTATCTGTGATCTTGGTGAGATCCTTCGGGGTTTCTGTGGTGGATATGTGAGTACATGGTTTCGATGTATCGTCGTTATCGGAGTCTTTCCGTAGGAAGGCCGGAATTTCAATGTCATCCATGCCGATTCTCGAAAGGCTATCAATCGGGGCAGATCTCCGCGAGCGCCATACAGCTGGTGTCGAACTCTGTTGCACGCTGAAGTCGATGGAAGCACAACTGAAACTGCTCCTGTCAATGCCAAACCTAAAATTCGGCGAAGGTTTTTTTAGGGCCATCGTGCCATTTCCGCCGTATCCAGCTGCCAACATCGGCCTTACCTGATGAAGCTCGGGCAGTTCATCTGGTTTCTCGGATTGGGCACGTTCTTGGACAAGTATCAAGTTGGTTTCGCTAGTTACCAGCTGATATTCGAGAGCTAGCGCTTCACGCTCCTCTGCCCGACTCAGGTCATGCAGGCGCAGGGCTGCCGCAATACGTGAAAGGTCGAGGTTGTTGTCCCAACTCACGGGGCAGGTTATCGGAGTGTCGTTGGGGTGAATTGTTTGAACAGCGTTCATCGACTCCAGTGCCACGCCTTCGGTCTGAATCTGGGTCCAGGCCATAAGCGCTTCTCCTTGTGTCGCATGGTTTTGGACCTTCGACTGCCAGAGCGTTGGTGCGGCGCAGTTGACTTTATGCGCAATGACTTGGGTTTGCCGTATCCGGTGTAGCAGTCGCTCTATGGCTTTTTGCATACTCTCGCGGGGGGTTACCATTTCGCAACCACCACCCGTCACTTCTGCCATGTCCTTGAGCAGGCTTTCAGCGGGGGATGAACCAACTCCTACAGCGTAGATGCGGTGTCCTGAGGCGCGCACGGTAGCTATGGTTTCTTCTATGTTCCAGATCTCGCCATCTGTAATCAGCAGGATGACTGCGTTCTGCGATTCCTCTGGCTGGGTTCCCTCAATGGCAATGACTTCTTTTAAGGCATTGTCAATTTCAGTACCACCTAGGTCGGCGTTGAGACGACGTGCTGTCAGTTTCAGGAGCTGTTTGTACGCAGCGGTACAGTGCTTCAACACTTGGTGGTCATGCTCTACCGAGCTGCCGAAGCGAGTGAACGAGACTTTGTCGTTGTTGTTCAACTGGCCAATTAGCCAGTTCAGGCAGTCTCTGGCTTGTGAGATGCTGTCGCCCTGCATGGATCCAGAACAGTCCACCAGCACCTTTATGAGAGCAGGCTGTCCCTGTTTAGCCATCTGAGGGCGGTATACGCCACCCGTCAGCACGGTCGCCTCGCCGGGGCGTACCGGATCTTTTGCTGCCACAGCGAAGTTCATGTCGCCGATGCGGTCCACAACGAGCACAAAGTCTCGGTCCAAGCTGGCCAAGCCTATCAGCTTCACCGTGGACTCTTTGTCTTCTCGAGTGTGCTGGATTTCATGGGTGGGACTGTAGATGGTGCCTACGCTCAAGCTTTCTGACAAAGTTAGACTGACGAATAACCGATGCAAAGCTTGTGGATCAGCTGCGGTTTGCTGGTGCGGCCTGAGGCTGGCGTCTGCCGCATCACCATAGCGGGGAGCAATTGTTGTGGGAAGGCTGAAGCGGATCGCACCTTCATTAGCCTTGAGGATCTGGGCGTAGTCCAACTCGATGACTACCTCATCTCCATTTTGAATGTTGCCGATGTTCGCTGTGTAAAGGTCTTTGCCGGACCGCTCTAGCATCACAGGTAGATCACCACTGTCAATAGCCTCTTCGTACTGGGACTCGGCGATTTTCTTTGGCTTGACGGTACCTGTCAGACTCTTGCCGTTTAGTTCAACCCGCATCCCCAAGAGCACACTTTGCCAACCCAGAGGGAAGGTGTAGACGCATTCGATATTCACATCCGACCAGTTCTTGTAGACCTGGCGTACCTTGATCTGAGCGACCAAGCCATTAAGGCGGCCCGTTACATGCGAAGAGATCAAGCCGATATTGGCGTCCACATGTCTTGCATAGAGGCCAGTTTGCTGTTCATTTGCTTGCATGGATTTCTTCCCAGTTAGAAAGGACGTTACGGACGAATATGCGGAGCTTTTCCGGTGATAAACCAGCGGTCTGTGGATCTAGATGCAGTTCAATGCCGGGTGCAACGAACACTTTGCTGATAACCGAAATATCACCTGCCGCCTTAGGTGGTGGTGGTGGGAGGGTGATGCCGTGGATGAGTTGCTTGATGCGCTCCAGCGGGACACCTTGGTCAGCCATAGCCCGCACTTGCAGCACCTGGTCAAGGTGCTTCTGGGTGTAGCGGGCGTGCTTGCGGTCGCCTTCATGTCGGTCAACTAGGCCTAGCTGGATGTAGTACCGGATCGTGCGCAGGGGCAAATCCGTCAGCGTGCTGACCTGCTCCAGGGTGAAAGTGGTGTTCATGGATCTATCTTACACTACAACTGTAAAAAGAGAGGTGTAAAATAAAACTAGATTGGTCAGGTATGCTTTTTGTATTTGGAATGGAGGCCCCGATGGTTGACGAAGCGTTTTCCAGAGCTCTTTCGTTCAAGGCTCACATGCGGAGCCTCGAGTCTCAGCTTGCTGCAGAAAGGGCGAAAACGATCGCTTTAGAACAAAGACTTGAGGCACTTCAAGTTCAGAATCGAAAGCTTCAAGCGCAGATTTCAGAGCTTGAGGGGCGAAAAATTATTGGGTCCAAAAAGAGGCTTATCGAAGACGAGATCCGCTCATCTAAGCTGTACCAAGAATTGCATGGTGAAAAGGAGCGGCTACAGAGCGTGCTAGATAAGACGAAGAAGGACAAATTAATTGCGGATGAGGCAACCGAAAGAGGGCGCTCTAAATTTCAGCACCATCTCGAAACGATGGTGGATGAAGCGGTACTCGTGCCTTCTAGACGGGAGTATTACGCTCGTTTGGTTAAGGAGCTTAATGTCGACAAGTTGATGTTGTTACAACGTGACATGAGATTCTTTGACGATAAAAACTAGGGGCCTAAGATTTGCCATGTTCTTCCATAAATGTGGGCTACTAAAGGTAATTCTTGGGTCTTCGGAGGCTGAGCGGATGTCTTGCTGGACTCGTTGCTTGCGTTGACAACAGCGGCCCTCTGGAGCTGTTGCTATTTGTACAGCGATAAACTGCTTGCGTGTGCACGAATTTCACGCCAACGAAACGCGGCCAGTGGGTCAAGGAGACACTGGGCGTGGATCTGCCTACGGGTTACCCGGAAGAGTCTTATCCGGGGTTCTCCGCTCCTATCGTCGTCAAAAGCCATAAGACAGAGCGAGTTGCTTGCGGGTTGGCTCGGTTTGGCCTGATCCCTTCCTGGGCCAAGGACGACAAGATCAGTCGCCATACCTACAACGCCAGGAGCGAAACGGCTGCGGAAAAGCCCAGCTACCGTGCCGCTTGGCGGCATCGTCAGTATGGCTTGGTGCTCGTCGATAACTTCTACGAACCCAGCTACGAGTCGGGCAGGGCGGTGCGCTGGAAAATTGAACTGGCCTCAGGTGATCCATTCGGTATCGCTTGCCTGTGGGATCGTTGGACCGATCCCGATTCAGGTGAGCTGGTAGTTAGCTTCTCGATGCTCACAGTCAATGCCGATGAGCATCCGGTGATGCGCCAGTTTCACAAGCCAGGTGATGAGAAGCGAACCCCCGTGATCATTGCACCGGAGCTTCATGACGCATGGCTGAGTGCCGATCTTGCCAACGCGGCCGAGCTGATGACCTGGCCGCACATGCCCGAGCTTCGAGCGGTTTCTGCACCAAAAGCTTAGGCCCTTAGTGTACTTGAAATGCTGGATAAATATCCAGTATATTTGGCTGCATGAAATCCGCAGTCTTTTCCCATCCTCAACCTGTCTTCATCCCGGAGAAGAAGGTCTGGCTGGAGGTGTGCGGCTGGAAAGTTCCTGCTGGATTTGCATCCCCTGCAGCAGATCACACCCGCAAACGAATTGACCTCAATGAGCAATTGATCCGCAATGGAGCTGCGACCCACATCTTCAAGGTCAAAGGCGACTCCATGATCGACATTGGCATCTACGAGGGCGATGCCTTGCTGATTGATCGATCTATCGAGCCTCGGCACGGGAACATCGTGCTGGCGGTTTTGAACAACGATTTCACAGTCAAACGCCTGCATCGCCGTGGAGGCGTTATCAAGCTGGTGCCTGAAAACCCCCGCTATCCGACCATCGTGGTCAAGGAGGAAGAGGAGTTCTCCGTTTGGGGTGTTGTGACCTACAACCTGCACAAGCTCTACTGAGGACGATTCATGGGCGGCGCGGTACCGCAATTGGCCCTGGTCGATTGCAACAACTTTTATGTCAGCTGCGAGCGAGTCTTTCGACCCGATCTGGCGCGTGTACCGTTGGTAGTTCTATCGAACAACGATGGTTGTGTTGTGTCCCGCTCCAACGAGGCCAAGGCTCTTGGGATCAAGATGGGGCAACCCTGGTTCGAATGCAAAGAGCTGGCTGAGGAGCATGGCATCTTGGCATTCAGCAGCAACTATGCGCTTTACGCCGATCTCTCTAACCGGGTCATGAGCATTCTGAGCGACTTTGCACCCCGGCACGAGGTGTATTCCATCGATGAGTGCTTTGTTGATCTGACCGGCATGCCCAAGTTGCGCGAGGTCAGTTACGCCATGCGTGAGCGGGTCGGGATGTGGACAGGGATTCCTGTGTGTGTTGGCATCGGCCCGACCAAGACCCTGGCCAAGCTGGCCAACCACGTGGCCAAGAAGCATCCCAGGTCCAAAGGTGTCTTCAACTACAACGCCCTGAGCGAGGCTCAGAAAGCCCTGCTGTTGCAACGAATTCCAGTTGAAGAGGTTTGGGGTGTCGGTCGCAAGCTGACTAAACGGCTGGAGTGCCACCGCATCAGAACCGTGCAGGATTTGAAGCAGGCGCATGTGCCGACCTTGCGTGCCGAATTTGGGGTGGTGATGGAGAAGATCCAGCGCGAACTTCAGGAGGTGTCGTGCATCGAATTGCAGGAAATTCAGCCAGACCGCCAGCAGATCATCGCCAGCCGGTCCTTCGGGAAGATGGTCTCAGAGCTGCCGATCCTGCAGGATGCTCTGTCCACATTCGTGGCCAATGCCTGCGCCAAGCTGAGGGGGCAGGGGAGTCATGCAGCTGTGATTCAGGTATTTCTACAGACCAACCGTTTCCGCAAGGACCTGCCGCAGTACATGCCAAGCCTAGCGGTGCCACTGCCGTATCCCACCAGTGACAGCCTGGAGGTAAACCGATGGGCTAGCTTCCTGTGTGAACGGATGTTTAAGCCCGAGTACCAGTACAAGAAGGCTGGGATCATGCTCAGCGAGATCAGCCCGGTGACGCACCGTCAAGGCGATTTGCTAGAGGGGGACGTGTCCAGTAATGGCAAATTGATGCTGGCGCTGGATACCCTGAACCAACGTTTTGGGCGAGGCACCGTCAAGGTGTCTACGCAGGGGGCATACCGGGATTGGCAGATGCGGCAGGAGCGCAAGTCACCGAACTACACATCGGATTGGGATGA
>JACCDU010010703.1_pt1 | contig 22730 bp, 28 predicted proteins | sample 7446081 | NCBI WGS metagenome assembly JACCDU01 (sample SAMN15323447, study PRJNA562643) | freshwater metagenome | isolation source: river surface water | place: USA:Blue River Watershed | collected 2017-08-17
GGGGCCAAAGCGGACCTGAAAGGCCCTGAGCGTAAACCAGCGTTAAACCGGTAAACACCCCCCACCACCCCCCATGAAAGACGCCGCCCAATACGTCGCCCTCAACATCGGCCACCACCTGATCAAGTGGGCGATCTCCCGAATCAGGGCTGGAACGATGACCCCGGAGCAATTCGCCGCACAGCATTACCCGAATGCTAGGCCAGACGCCCCGGTGCTGCGGACCATCAGCCTCGGGATTCGCCAGATCATGCACGAAAAGCCTGAGAACCTGCCGGAGACCCTTCGATGACCCAGTCGGAATACGTCAAGCACTCTGGCCTGACCAAGGGACGGGTGTCCCAGTTGGTGAAGGCCGGGATGCCGTTGACCTCCCCGGAGGACGCGGACCAGTGGCGTGGAATGTCTGCCCAGAAGCGGGCCGGCAACATCCCGAAATCTGGTTCGGGATCATCCCCAGATCCTGGACCGTATCGGCCCCCAGAGGCTCAGGCCCCGACAGACCCAAACGTGGTCTCCGCGGACACTCCGCAGGGAGCCTACGAACGGCAAAGGCAGATTGAGCGGGCGGCCTACGCGCTGACGGTCAGGGCTTTGAAGGCTGCCCAGCCCGATGCTGGCCGCCTGGTGTCGATCCATGCCCAGGCAGCCAGGAACCTGACCCAGGCACGGCAGGAGGTCATTGCCCTGTCAGAACGCGAGCGGACCCTGGTCTCTGGAGACTGGGTGCGAAAGGTCATGACGGACCACGACGGCGCGGTGTCGATGCTGCTCAAGTCGATGCCGAAACAACTCTCGGGCCGAATTGCGCCGCATGACCCTGAACACGCAGAAAAGGAGCTCGAACGCTGGGTTCAGGAGGTCGCCCTTGCCACCCTCTACCAAACCAACCCCTGGAAATGAAGAAAACGGAACACCAAATCGAAGAGATCCCCATCGGAGACCTGATCCCATACGCAAACAACAGCCGGACCCATTCACCTGACCAGGTGGCCCAAATTGCGGCCTCAATGGTCGAGTTCGGATGGACCAACCCTGTCCTGATCGACGCCCGAGGGACGATTGTCGCAGGTCATGGCCGGGTGATGGCTGCCCGCAAACTCGGGATCGAAATGATTCCCTGCATCCGCCTGGGTCATCTGACCCATTCCCAGGTGCGAGCCTACGTCATTGCCGACAACAAGCTCGCCCTGAATGCCGGGTGGGACGAGAAAATGCTGGCGGCTGAATTGGCAACCCTGAAGGAAGACGGGTTCGAAATGGACCTGGTCGGCTTCTCGGATGACGAGATCACAGACCTGATCGGTTCGCTCGACGGGGAGGCCGATAACGCCTATTCGACCAAAATCAAGGGTCTGATCTACGAAATTACGGGGGACAAGCCAAAGCTGAACGAGATGGTCGATTCATCGAAGGCGTCCGATTTGATTGAGGAAATCAATGCGGCCGAAATTGACCCTGAAGCAAAGTCACTATTGCTGGCGGCAGCCAATCGGCACGTTGTCTTCAATTACGGCAACATCGCCGAATACTACGCCCACGCCCCTCGGGAGGTTCAGCAACTGATGGAACGATCCGCCCTGGTGGTTGTCGACATGGATTCGGCCATCGAAAACGGTTACGTCGAGATGACCAAGACCATTGAGGACATTCAAAAACGCGCTCAAAATGGATAACGACCTCGGCACTTTTGCTGTCTTCATCCTGACCCATGGCAGAGCGAACAACGTCAAAACAATCAGGACACTCAAAAGCCACGGGTACACCGGGCGGGTCGTCCTGGTCGTTGATGACGAAGACAAACAGGGGGCTGACTATCGGAGAAACTTCCCCGGCATGGTGGAAATGTTCTCGAAGGCTGAGATCCGAAAACGCATCGACACTTTCGACAACATCCCGAACAACCTTACAATTCTCCACCCTCGAAATGCGTGTTTCGATATCGCTGAACGCCTTGGAATCAGGACTTTTGTCCAACTGGACGATGACTACATGTCGTTCATGTCCAGGTATGCTGAGGACGGGAAGCTGAAGGGCCAAAAGGTCAAAGACCTGGACTCGATATTTGCTGCCGTTACAAGGTTCTTTTGGTCCACCAGTGTGTCGTCAATCGCAATTGCCCAGGGTGGCGATTTCATCGGTGGTTTGAAGTCTGGGACCGTCTACAAATCGCCGATCTATCGAAAGGCGATGAACTCGTTTTTCTGTTCTCCAGAAAGGCGTTTCTCGTTTGTTTCCCGCATGAACGAGGACGTTTCAACATACACGACACTCGGCTCCCGCGGTCACCTTTTCATGACCACGTTCGCTGTGATGCTGACCCAGGCTCAAACACAGTCTCAAAAGGGTGGGCTGACAGAAATGTATTTGCAGCATGGAACCTATGCGAAGTCGTTTTACACGGTGATGACGATGCCTTCATCTGTGAAGGTGGGTGCCATGAGTGGAACGGCGCACCCACGCATTCACCATTCGATCGACTGGGACACTACGGTGCCAAAAATCGTCCGTCAGATTCACCAGAAACAAGCCTGACACCATGCTGACAGATCTCGAACGCGACCTGCTGGAGTTTCGGCGCGGACTCTATCGTCCGACCCCGCGTCAGACCGTGGTTCAGTGGGCCGAGGCCAACCTCAAATTGACCTCGCGGCAGACGGAACACCCTGGACCATACTCGACCAGCGTCCGGCCATACGTTCGGGAGCCGTTGGAATGCTGGAAGGACTCAGGGGTCGTTGAGATGACGCTCTGTTGGGGCAGCCAGACCAGCAAAACAACGACTCTGATGGCTGGGCTGGGTTGGATGATCGACAACGAACCGTCGCCCGCCCTCTGGCTGATGCCGACCGAGAACCTGGCCAGGTCGTTCTCGAAATCGAGGTGGCTGCCGATGCTGGAGGACTGCCCGGCCCTGGTGGCGCATTTTCCGACAGATCGGGACAAGCTGACAAACCTGGAACAGCACTTCGACCGCTCGACGTTGACCTTCGTGGGATCGAACAGCCCTGCGAACCTGGCATCGCGCCCGGTTCGCGTCCTGGTCGCCGACGAGGTTGACAAGTTCGCCCAGGCATCTGAACGGGAAGCAGACGCCCTGGACCTGGCCGAGCAGCGACTCAAGGCATTCAGTTCGTCGAAGTTGTTCCTGACCTCGACCCCGACAACCACCGAAGGCCGAATCTGGCAACGGTTCCTGCGTGGGGACCAGCGTCGGTTTTACATCCCATGCCCGCATTGCAAGGTGCCGATCCGACTGGAATGGAGACAGGTCAAATGGGACGAGGCCGCCAAGTTGGAGGATGGCAAATGGGACTTCGGCAAGGTTCGAGCCTCAGCCCGGTACGAATGCCAACTCTGCAAAGGGTCGATGACCGACGCTCAGAAGGTCGCCGGACTGCGTCACGGCCAATGGATCGCCGAGAACAAAGGGGCATTGCCCGGGGTCCGATCTTACCACCTTTCGAGCCTTTACAGCCCGGATCGAAAATGCACCTGGGGACACCTGGCCGTGCAGTTCCTGGAAGCGCAGGAATCGTTGATCGGTCTCCAGGGATTCGTGAACGGTAACCTGGCGGAGCCTTGGGAAAACCAGGCAGCCCCAAGACAGCGCGAGGAATTGATCGTCGCCGGCACCGAAGGCCTGGCCGACAAGGCAATCAAGTTCCTGACGGTCGACTGTCAGGCTTCCAGCCCGCACTTTTGGTTCGTGGTTCGTGCCTGGAACGAGGACGGATCTTCGAGGGCCATTGATGCCGGGCCGTTGGACACCTGGCACGACGTGAGGGAAAAACAAGCCCAGCATGGGGTCCAGGACGTTCACGTCGTCATCGACTCCGGGTATGACGCCCCGAGCGTTTACGCCGAATGCCTCCGGTGGGGCCGTTTCTTCCCAAGGTCCGCCCGGGTTCCTCTCTGGGTTGGGTGGATGCCGTCAAAAGGTATGCCGCGCAAGGGGTGGCGAAACAGCAAGACCGGTGTCGATGAACCGTTTTTCCTCCGAGGAATTGACCCCAGGGTGGGCGACAATGCTGGCCGCCAGGGACGCCTCGAACTCAAGTTGCTGGAGTTCGGCACCGACGTGACCAAGGACATCCTAGAACGACTCCGCAAGGGCAAGACCGGGACCAGGTGGGAGGTTGCCGACAATGTGGCTTCGCCCGAATACTGGCGGCACCTGGACTGCGAACAAAAGGTGGCCCGGCTGTCGTCCGCAACAGGTCGCACGACCTGGACGTGGCTGCCCCGTTCATCAAAATGGCCGAATCACCTTGCCGACTGTGAAGTCATGCAGGTGGCCGCCGCGATCTTCCACAACCGGCTTCGCATCAATTCCGCCTCGAATGCAGACTGACCTACTGACGACCAAGGAACTCGCCGCCATGCTCAAGCGGGCTCCTTCCTACGTCTACGCGATGAAGGCCAGAGGGTTCCCGATGCCTGGTGGACGGGCCAGGCTTGGCGAGGCTCTCGTCTGGCTGACCAAACACCCGCAACCAAGGGCAGAACGCCGTCACGGGCGGAAATGAGCAACGACGGGCCAACCCAACCCTAGCGTCCGGCGGCTGATCGTGCGGACTTTGAATCGTGGCAGTTTCCTCAGCATTCGCCCGCGGCCTCCTGCGTCACGTCTATTCGACCGTGACCCACGGAGCCACGTTGCTGGACAAGCTCAACTCGCTCAACAACGAGGCTGTCCATGCCCTGGAGACTGGCAAGGTTCTCCAGCAGACCACCGGCAATGGGCGATCGGTGACCTTCCAGGTCAATGCCCAGGAGGGTGTCACCCCGACCGAGATGGCTGAGACCTATTCGAGGCTGCTGGACCTGTACGACGATGCCGTCTCTGCTGGGAACGTGACAGACGCCACCCGGTATGCGTACATGATGGCACGGCTGAAACCCATCCGTTCCTTCCGCAACGACTTCTCGAACCTGATCCGATGAACCTTTTTCGACGCCTCGCCGCCGCTACCCGGTTCGTCGTCGCCCCGAGCGCACGTTACGAGGGGGCTCGCCATTCCACGCAGCGTTCGACTCTGCACGGTTCGGTCCAGTCGGCCAGTTTCGACATCGACCCTTACAGCCGTTACGAGTTAGTTCGTCGGTCCCGATATTTCGAGCGCAACAACGCCTTCGTGAATCGGATCGCTGACCTGTTCGAACAGTACACCGTCGGGCAGGGTTTGGCGTTCTTCCCGTCTTCATCCGATGCCGCATGGAATGCTTCCGCGCTGAGTTACTGGCGGGACTGGCAACGGTTCGCTGACCTGTCGTCCAGACTGTCATTCGGCAGCCTCCAGGGCATCGTTGCCCGAGCGTTGTTCGTCGATGGCGAGATCTTCATCGTTCTGACCCGAGGCGATAGCGGCAACCCGCGCATTCAGTTGGTGGAATCCCACCGCGTGAAAAGTCCGCCTGTCCAGGACAAGCGCACGGTCATCGACGGTGTCGAGGTCGATGAACGGGGCCGTCCCATCGCCTATTGGATCACGACCGAGGACGGCAAACGGCAGGATGTTTTCCAACGGGTCGATGCCGAGTTCGTTGTCCATGTCTTCGAGCCTGGACGCCCTGGTCAATATCGTGGATTGCCGGCGCTCTACCCGGTCATGAACGACCTCCATGACTTGGACGACCTGCAAATCTTCGAAATGCAAGCCGCCAAGGCAGCCTCGAAGGTGCAGAACGTCATCAAGACCAAGGAAGGCGAGGTCACCGATGACGACATCATCCGCGGGACTGTCACAGGTTCTGACGGGGTCGAGCGGGCCGATTACTACAAAGACGTTTTCGGTGGCGAGGTCGCGGTTCTCAAACACGGGGACGAGTTCAACCAATTCAAGGTCGAGCGTCCGTCTGCGGCGACCAGCGGTTACTGGGATTACCTGACCAGCAAGGTTTGTGCTGGCATCGGAGTGCCGAAGGAAATCGTCCTCCCGACTTCGATGCAGGGGACTTCGATGCGGTCTGTCCTGGACATTGCCAACGCGTTCTTCCGCTCCAGGTCTGCCGTCATTGCTGACCACCTTCGCCGGGTGTACGAATACGTCATTGAATCGGGAATCCGCACCGAGCCGTTCATGCGCCCGGCTCCGGCTGACTGGTATCGGTCGACCTTCCGCGCTCCTAGGTCGATCAATGTGGACGTGGGTCGCAATTCCGCCGCTGCGGTGGCTGAGTTCAAGACGGGGATGCGAACCCTTCAAAGCATCTACGCCGAGACGGGCGAAGACTGGCGCGAGCAATTGCGGCAAAAGGCGGCCGAAATTGCCTATGCACAACAGCTTGCCCAGGAGTTCAACGTCGATCGGGCCGAGATAATGACGCTCGACCCCAACGAGCTTTCGAGCAATAACGCAGCAGCAACAACCGCGTGAAAACCTGGTTCGACATCCAAGCCAAGGCCAACGAAGAGGCCGACATCTTCCTTTACGACGAAATCGGGGGATGGGGCGTAAACGCGAAATCGTTCATCGACGCGGTCCGGGCTACCGGTGCGAAGCGCATCAATCTCCGCATCAATTCGCCGGGCGGCTCCGTGTTCGACGGTATCGCGATTTACAATTTCCTCCGCGGACAGGACGTCACCGTCCAGATTGACGGACTTGCCGCGTCGATTTCCTCCATCATTGCCCTGGCTGGAAAGACGGTCCGCATCGCTGGCAACGGGTTCTTCATGATCCACAACCCTTGGGGCGGTGCGATCGGTGAGGCCGACGAAATGCGCCAGACTGCTGATCTCCTGGACAAGATCCGGGACAGCCTGGTCGGCACCTATTCCGCGAAGACCGGCAAGGATTACGACACCATCAAAAAGTGGATGGACTCCGAAACCTGGTTCTCCGCGGCCGAAGCCAAGGATGCCGGATTCGTTGACGAGGTGACCGACGAAATCGCTTTCGCCGCTTCCACCAGGTCGTTCCGAAATGCTCCTGAAGCCCTCAAGGCTGTTTCCAAAACCGCGCCCCAGGCTGCCCGCCGCGCATTCGACAAAGGGGTCCGCCAGGTTGAGGACGGCAAGGGGGGCGACGGGCTTGAACCTGCCACCGTCAAGGAAGCCCGCAGCCTGAAGGCTGGCGAGGCCCCGACCGAGGCGAAGATCCGCAAAGCGTATCGTTGGTGGGCCCGCAATGAGCGGTTCCTCGACTCCGAGGCCGACAGTCCGGCTGACGTTGCCGCGAATCTGTGGGGCGGTGCTGCCGGACGTGACTGGTTCCGTGCCTTGTACGCTCAACTTGACGAGGACAACGCGTCGACCGAAACCACCGAGACTCACCAAAACAAAACCCAAACCATGCAAAAACTGCTTCAGAGTCTGACCGCTGCCGGTCTGATTTCCTCCGCTGACCTGGCCGAAGACGCCATGGTCGCTGAGTTCGACACCAACTTCGCCGCCATCAAAAAGGCCAAGGACGACGCGCTGGCCGCACTCGACGAGATCGCCAAGGCCAAGGTTGTGGCCACCGTGGATGCTGCCATCGCTGACGGCCGTATCGCTGCTGGTGTCAAAGACGCTTGGATCGCCCAGATCCAGGCCGATGCCAAGGCCGCTGAGTTGCTGGCCGCCATTCAAGCCCCGAAGCCCGGAGCCGACCCGGTTGGTTCTCCGGCTGCCGGTGCTGGCAAATCTTCCGCCGATCTTCGCGCTGAGTTCGACCGGATCACTGATCCCAAGCAGCGCACAGCTTTCTGGTCCGTCAACAAGGCCCAGTTGCTCAAACGGTAACCTCACCAACAACCCAAACACACCATGCCCAATACCCTCGACTCCGGCCTGAATGGGACGCTGATTTCCCAGGCGGGCCTCGATGCCTTCGTCGGAGCTTTCGCTCCCATGTCGGCGTTCACCACCGACTTCGACCCGGCTCCGGCCTCGAAGTCCGACACCATCCAGGTTCCCTACGTTCCGGCCGCCTCGGCTGCCGCGGACTTCTCCGGCACCTACACCCGCCAGGACTCCACGCTGAACAAGCGCACGATCACGCTGAACAAGCACAAGTTCGTGTCCTGGTATCTGTCGGACGTGGCCATCGCCAAGTCCCCGGCCGTGACGCTTGAGCGTTTCGGTATGCAGAAGGGTTTCCAGTTGGCCAAGGCCGTGTTCCAGGACGTGCTGTCCGCGGTCACCCTGGCGAACTACGGTGCCGCCGCCCATACCGGCCTGGCTGCGAACTTCGACTACGCCGACGTGGTTGACATCAAGGACGCTTGCGACTCCGCCGAGATGCCCGAAATGCCCCGGAGCCTGGTGCTGTCGTCCAGCTACTACAACGCCCTGCTCAAGGACAGCGTGATCAAGGACGCTGGTGCGCTTGGCGCGACTGCCAACCAGACCGGCAGCCTCCCGAACCTGTCCGGCTTCATGACCTACCGGTCGAGCCTGGTTCCGGCCAATGCCCAGAATCTGGTCGGCTTCGCCGCCTACCCGTCCGCCCTGGTGACTGCGATGCGTTACCTCAAGCCCTCTGGCCGCAGCCAGGACGGCATCTACCGCCCCGTCGCTGACGAGAACACCGGTATCACCCTCGGCTACCGCGAGTTCTACGACAACGACAAGGGCGAGGTTGTCGCCGTGCTGGAGTGCTTCTACGGCTTTGCCCTGGGCGAGGCCTCTGCCCTCAAGCGCATCGTCTCCGCCTAATCGCCATGCGACTCGGAATCCTGATCGCAGACGGCAAGGTTGTTCTCGGCCCCGCTTTGGCCTCGAAGGTCGAAGCGGAGTTCAAGGCGACCGTGCAGGAAGGCGGCAACGGTGTGGGCGTCATCGAACTGTGGTCCGAGGACCGCGGCCGCGAGAAGCGTCACAAGTTCACCACCGAGTCGAAGCCTACTCCCGTGGCTGAAAAGCCCCGGAAGAAGTAAGCCAACCCAATGAACGCGGCCGACACGGCACTCGCTAACGGATTCACCACCTTGCTGGCAACGGCAGGGGACGCGGTGACCTTCCGTGGTGCGTCCGTGTCGGCCGTCGTCAATTGGATGCCGTTCGAGGAAAAAGCATTCCCGAACAGCCCAGACTTTGACCGGGAGGCCACCAGCCGCGTCGAGTTTGTCGATGGGGCGGTCTCCCCGGCTCCCCGTGTTGGTGAGATCATCACCCAGGGGACCAAATACCACCGAATCCAGTCCGTCAGGTTCAATGGCCTGGCCTGGTTGCTCGACTGCGAGGTGACAACGTGACGTTGACCTTCCAGACCAACCTGGACGAGTTCAACGCTGCGTTGACTCAATACGCTCGCCTTTCATCCAAGGGTGCGTCTGAAGCCGTTGCCAAAAAAGGCGCGGACTTCGGATGGAGGCTGTCCCGCAAACTGCTCGCCCTGGCGCCGAAAAAGGGTGTTGTCCGCAATGAACGCCTTGCAGCGATTGCTGCCGGTGGCGGTGTAAAGGTCCGCGATTCGATCAAACAGCGCACCTTTGCCAAGTTCGGCGTTTCTCAGACCGTGGCTGGACGCAAGCTCCGCATGGGCAAACGACTGGCAGCGTCCAAGGTCGTCGGTGGCAAGCGTTTGAACCTCCAGGCCCTCCTGGTCCGTGCAGAACTCAATGCGCGTGAAAGCGGCCGCGGGTTCTCGGCATTGTCGGCCCGGTACAAATCGCTTTCTCAGGAATTGGCAGCGGATCGCTTCGGCGAGCAACGCAAGCGTATCCTGGACCGCTACAAGCGATTGGTCTCCCAGGTTGGATTCAAGCGCGATGGAGACTCCGCCAGCCTCACATTCCGGTGGGGTGGCAACAAGTCGTCCGGTGACCTGGCCGTGTCGCTGCAAAAGCCCCGCCAGCAAAATGCGATTGCTTCGGCTCTGAACGAAGCCCGGGCTGATATGATGGAATACATCATCCGCAAACAGAACGAGGCCGCCAGGGCGTTGGTAATCTGACACGATGCTTTCACTCTCATCCATGCAGTCGACGGTCGCTGCGGCAATCTCCGCGAATGCCTATTTCACGGCATCCCCGGCTGTGACCTGCATCGCTGACGATGGTCTCCAGGACTCGGCAATCGAAACCCAGTTGCGGTCAATTGGCTGCGTGGTCGTTGTGCCACCGATCCTTCGGGCCATGCGACGAGACCTGGGAGCCGGCAAGCTCCTGTTGGATGCCGAAATCGCTGTCCGGGTGCTGATCAACCCGCACGTCAACGCATCAGTTGGCGGGGCGAACAGGAACATTTATTCGGCTGTCGCAGCAGCCAGCCAGGCCGTTTTGTCGTGGGTTCCGGTGACCGCTGGAGATCGACGGTTCGAGACCGTTGACGACTTCATGCAGATCGCTGTAAACGACACCGGCCTCCTGGGTTACCATTTGCTTTTCACCAAACTCTCCACCCTCAACTGATCCCAACCAACCATGAATACCGCCCCAGTCATCCTCGGCAATCACGGGTTTTTCTTCCGCGATGGCGCGAGCTTCACCGTCCCGTCCGCCGGCACTGCCAGCCGCACTTCTAAGCCCGGAGCCGCCGACACTTCGTGGATCGACCTCGGCATCCTGTCCGAGGTGACCATGCAGCATGAACGCGAGGAGCGCGACATCTTCGCCCCGACCCCGGGCGTGATGCGCTTGTACGACGTCATCGAAACCAAGCGTCAGCTTTCGATCAACCTGACCGCTCAGGAACTCAGCCCGCTGGCGTTCGAATTGATCTTCGGCACGCTCGCCCTGACCTCGGCCTCGACCCAGTACAACCCGCTCGAAGGCGCGACCAAAAAGGGATGGCTCAAGCTCCAGCAGTACAACCAGAGCGATGCCATCGTCAACACGGTGGACGTGTACGTTCAGATCAAGGTCTCCGGGGAAATCACCTTCGGCGACAATGTGGTGACCGCCCAGTTCGAGGCTCGCGTTCTCCACTCCACGCTGAACACCGGCACCTTGGCCTAACCCACCCACCGCAATGCCAGCCGATCCAATCACGCCCGGCTTGGCCGCGGCATGGAGCAACAGCACCCCGACGATCTACGGTGTTCCATCAAGGTTCACCGCAGTCGTTCGGGCTCAGAGCAACCTCACCTTGGCGGCTGCCCTGTCCGGTACGCTGGACGGGGTCAGCTTGCAGGGCACCGCGGCCACGGTTTCAAGCCGGGCCGTGTTGGTCACCGCGCAATCGACGACCGCTCAGAACGGCATCTACGTCGCCGCCGCGGGGGCAACCTCTGTGGACATCTCCGCGTCGTTCGGAGCGGGCACCAAGGTCCAGACAGGACTGACCGCCGGCCGTCTCTATTACTGGTCCCAGGCCAACGGCTACAACGTCACCAACGGCACCGAGACGCTGACCGTCTCCGGTCTCATCGCGGCATCACCGAGCGGCACGTTGACCTTTCAGGGCCCGGCATCGACTGGCCAGGCCGACCAACTCAACGAGGCCGTGCTGGCCCGGTTGAACTTGTTCGACGCCCCAAACGAGTTCCCGACCGAACTCATCGTCGCTGTCACCGGGGGCACGTCCGCGAACACTTGGTGGCAACTCACATCGACCGTGACCACGGTGGGAACGTCGCCCGTGATCTTCACCCAGATCACCGTGGGAAGCCTGGACGTCGGTCTGGAGGACAACCCCTTCGACAACACCCCGCCGGGAGCGGCTACGCCAAACAACGCCACGGCATTCGACAACACCTCGCCGGTTCCGGTGATGCCGAACTTGTCCCAGTCGTTCGTCAACTCGACGCCCGACAACAAGACCCCGGGCAATGCGGCCGCGTTCGACAACACCGGAGCCACCGCGCTCGTCCTCCAGGGCGAGACCTCGCCGGTCGCCGGCATCACCACGCCCGCCAGCCCGACCGCCGTAGACCATACCGCCACGCTGGTCGCTGGGACCAACTACCTCGTCCAGGTCGGTGCCCGCCTCGCCCCGGTAACTATCAACCTCCCCAACCCTGGCAGCCTCGCCCAGCGCATCGAGATCGCCGACATCACCGGCCAGGGAGCAACCCAGGCGATCACGGTCAACGGCGGGACAAGGGACATCGAGACGGCCGGCCAGACGTCCTACACCATCGACCGCAACGACGCGGTTCTGGTCCTCAGCTACACCGGCACCAAGTGGAAAATCCTCTGACCTAACCCATGATCTCCAAAATCGCCGTGGCAACGACCGCCACCCTCGTTTCAGCCGCGAAGGAACGCCAATGGCTGATGATCCAGAACCAGTCCGACACGCCGATCTTCCTGGCGTTCGACGGCACCGACTCGGTGACCATCGACACCGGGGCGACCCCTGGCATCCGGCTGGCGTCCTACGAAACGATCCTTTCCACTGACATCGCCGGACGGTTCTCCGGCAACAACGCCGCGATCTACGCCATCCACGGCGGGACCGGCACCAAAAACCTCGCCGTCCACGAAGCCTAACAAAGACCTACCATGAGTTGGAACATCAAGACCCCAGGGGATTACATCAACGGACCGCTCACGGTGGCGGGTGCTGTGACGCTCAACAGCGGCCTCACGGTGGCTGGCGGCGCTCGATTCAACAGCACCGTTGCCGTCGGGATGACTCCCGAAAAATCGTTGAACGTCAAAACCACTTATGGCTTTGCGTTGGCAAGCAACGGTGGGTTCAAAGTCGAGAACTACACTGACACGCGTGGATTGTATTTTGAGCATATTCTCGGAGGAACGATCCTTGAAAATGCCTATTACTATGGAGCCAACCAGTTTTATCCTACGGCCACTTCATCGTCTTCGATCTCGTTGGATGCTGGATCGATTACATTCTTCACCAATTCAGGTTTAACAATTGGAACTCCATTTCTACGTACTCAACGCGCAATTATCGATGGAGCAGGTCAACTTGGTCTTGGTATTGTTCCAAACACTTGGAGCCAAGGAAAAGTTATTGAACTTGGTTCTGTTGGAAACTCCATTTGGGGTGCCGCTCCAAACCAAACAATCATCACGGCAAACTCCTATTTCAACGGAGGATGGAAATACGCTGCCAACGGGACTGCTACAAATTACGAACAGGCCAGCGGACAGCATTTCTGGTATTCCGCTCCGACCAATACACTTGGGGCTGGACAGACTTGCACGTTTGGAGCAGCCAAGATGGCGCTCGATGCATCGGGAAACCTTGCACCTCTCGGAAACCTTGTTGTCGCCAGCGGCAAAGGCATCGACTTCTCCGCCGGTTCCAACGCGGCCGGGATGACGTCCGAACTCCTCAACGATTACGAGGAGGGGACTTGGACCGGGACATTAAAGGGAACGACGGCTGATCCAACGACTGCGGTGACGGCAACAGGTCGTTACACAAAGGTTGGTCGAGTTGTAAGTCTTCAAATCCACTTTGATAACGTAAACACAACCGGAGCGTCTGGTGTAATTTATGTTTTAGGAGCGCCATTTACAAATGGTGGTCTTTCAACATTTGGAACCGCAGCGTCTGGTGTTGGAGCCACTTTTACTGGAACGCTTACTTCTTACATTGGAAACGCTCAAACCAATTTGTTTTTTGTTGGCGTTAATTCAAACGCTTCGACTTCTGACGCTACGCACAACGCTGGTTCTGGACGTTACTTCTGGTTGAACACTACTTACATTGTTTAATCCCATGCTCACCGAAAAAACCATCATTTCGCTGGTCGAGGTCACGCCGGATGGCGTGGTCCAGGTCCGCCTTGCCAACCAGATCTTGGATAGCGAGACCGTGAAGGCCCAGACCTTTCACCGCTATTGCCTAACACCGGGATCCGACTTGACCGGCCAGCCCGAGCAGGTTGTCACCGTCGCCACCGCCGCCTGGACTCCCGATGTCATCGCGGCCTATGAGGAGCAGATCGCCGCCAACACCAAACCCGGAGCCTGAACCATGATCGAAACCAAGAACCGCTGCGCCGTCACCGTGCGGCCTGATTGCTCGCTGCTCGTCCAGGAGACCGTCGCCTACATCAAGGACGGCACCCAGGTCTCCGTGGAGCCGGTGGGCACCTACGAACTCGCCCCGGGCGACTCGCTCGACGGCAAGCCGGCCGAGGCTGTCCGCATCGCCAACGCGCTGTGGACGCCGGAGGTCATTGCCGCGTGGGCCGCCGCGCACCCGAAGATCGAGCCCGAGGTCGAGATCGTCGAAGTGGTCACCGCCGACGCTTCAGTCTCGACAGACGACACGCTGACGGCTGAGATCGCCGTGGAGGAAGTCTCCGCTCCCTGACATGGAAAACGCACCTGCACTCGCGCCCAAGCCCGCCACGATCAAAGTCTTCGTCCTGAAGTTCACCGAAGCCGAGGCCCAGAAGGCTCTCGACATCTACGAGTGGGCAACCAGGACCGGAGGATTGCCAATCGCCAAGGAAGTGCTGCCGCTCGCTGAAAAGTTCATGCAAGCCGCGCTCAAGGCGAAGGAAGCCGAGGAGGCCGCCAAGGCATCCGCTGCCAAGCCCGAGGAACCCACCAAGAACTGACCGCGACGATGACGAACCAGACCCACGAAATCCGGGACGGATCCATCGGCATAGGATCCGGGCTGATGTCCGCGATCATGGGATGGCTCAAGCCGTTGGGCGAGTTCGCCTCGTCCATCGGTTCAATTGTGACCTGCATCATCGCCTGTGTGATGCTCTACCGACTGCTCCGAAAGAAAGACTGACCATGAACCTCAAAACCACCCTGGCCGGACTCGGCTCCATTCTCGCCGCCGTCGGCTTCGCGCTGAAGGCTATCTTCGACAACGATCCCACGACCAACGTGGACATCGGGGCGACTATCGCCGCGATCACCGCGGGCGTTGGCCTCATTGCTGCCAAGGACGCCAAGCCCGCCAAGGCCGCCCAACTGCCGGAGCCCACCGAGCCGAAGGCGTGAATTGGGTCGAACAGATCGTCACCGCCCTGGTGAAGTTCCTCTACGGCCTGACCAAGGAAAACCCGACCGCGCAAAATGCTGAAACACCTCCAGAGGTTCGCCGCGGTTGGGATGCTTGGATTCGTGGCCGGTTGCGGGACAAGGGCGGTGATGATCGACCCCAGGGCTGACGTTGTCCGCCTTGGGCCGGGAGTGCGTGGGCCGGTGTACGTCTTCGTCGACGGCCGGTGGACGCTGACCCGGAAAGTCACTTTGCCCGAAGGCTGGTATGCCGGCCCCGGGCCTCAACCCGAAAACAAACCCTGAAAGAAACCCATGACTGACAGCATGGCCACATTGATGGGCGGCAAACAGCTTGTCGCCTACCACCTCGACGGAACGCAGGAGATCGTGACCCTCCGGCAGTTGCCCGTTCGATCCCTGCCGCAATACCTCGCCACCATCGACGACGAGGCTGCCCGCCTGGAACTCATTGCCGACAAACCGGCTGGGTGGGCGGACAAAATCAGACCCGACTCGCACGTCGAGCTTCTGGAGGCCGGGGAGGGCCTCAATTCGGATTCTTTTTCCGCGTGGCTCCGTCGCAGAGTGCAGCGACAGGAGCAACTGGTGCCGGGATCAAGCGGCGAGTTGGGCAAGCAACTGCTGTCAGCCTCGCCGACTGGGTTGCCGAATGCGCGGTCCGCTGTGGTCTAACGCTCGCCCAGGCGGCAGACCATAGTCCGGCCCAGCTTCGACTTTTGGCTGCCGCAGCCTCGCGCATTGACGCGGGGTCGGGGTTGCTCAATCTGCACACGACCTACGCGGCAACGGCCGCAACGGTTGCGAAGGAGGGCCGGACCGTGTTGGAACGCCTCCAGAAGCAACTGACGAAACAAGCGAAAGGGGGCTGACATGGCTGACACCAATTTACGGATCAAGATCGGGATGCAGGGAGCCGCGGACGTCAACGCGGGCCTCCGGGCTATCGGGTCGGCTGCGTCGAGCCTCAAGGCAACGCTGGCCGGCATTGCTGCGTCTGTGGGCGGCCTGGTCAGCCTGGGGGCTGCAATCCAGCAGTCTGTCAAGTTCAACGCCGAACTCGAACAACAGGCCGTCGCATTCAAGACGCTCCTTGGGAACGCCGAGGCCGCCTCCCGTCGCATGGCCGAGTTGGCCAAGTTCGCTGCCCAGACCCCGTTCGAGCTTCCCGAGATCGTCCAGGCTTCGAAGGTTCTCCAGAGCCTGACCAATGGTGCATTGGCATCCGGTGATGGTCTCCGCCTGGTCGGTGACGCCGCCGCCGCGACTGGTCGCCCGCTGGAGGAGGTCGCCATGTGGGTCGGCCGCTTGTATGCTGGCCTTCAGTCTGGGACGCCTGTCGGCGAGGCCACGGTTCGGTTGTTGGAAATGGGTCTGATTTCAGGCACCACCGCCCGCAAGCTCAATGACCTGGCCGAGTCTGGTCAGGGAGCCGGTGAGGCAATGACGATCCTGCGAGACACGTTCAGCCGCCTGGGTGGCGCGATGGCTGACCAGTCGCAGACGTTCAGCGGTCTGCTTTCGACGCTCAAGGACACGTTCAACATGGCCCTGGCCGATATCGGCAAGCCGTTGTTTGAAGCGCTCAAGATCGGGATCGCTGCCCTGATTCCTGTCATTGAAGACGTCGGATCCAAAATCAGCGCATGGGTCACGTTGGCGATTCGCTCATGGCAGGATGGCCGTCTTTCCGAAATCATCGGTCTGACCATCGAAGCGGGTGTCGAAATCGGAACCGAGGCTTTCAAGGAACTGAGTTCCAAGGTCATCGGGTTTTTCACTGATCAACGGATCGCAAACGCAATCGGCAATGCAACGATGACCCTGGTCGCCGGAACGGCCAATGCGTTCATCGAACTCAACGCGTTCTTCCAAAGTTACTGGAACTCAGTCGGGGTCTACGCTGCCCAGGCGATCGGGTCCGCGATCCGTGCTTCAATCAACGCGGTGCTGGCATCTGTTTCCGTCGCCACGTTGGGTCGGGTCAATCTTCCTCTGGTTGAACAGACGACGGCAAACTTCGACGAAGCGTTGGCCGCAGGGTCTGCGATTGCCAGAGCTAACGCCGAAAAGCAAAAGGGCCTCGTCGATGCATTGTTGTCGACTTACCGGGAGTTCATCTCGGTAGAAAGCCAGGTCACAGACGAAACAGGAAAACAACTTTCAGCCAAGGAAAGGCTCAAGGCTTTGATCGACCAAGTCTTGATCGCTGAAAAAGCTCGCAAGGATCTTACTGGAGGAGTTTCCGCGGTCGTCGAAAACGAAGCCAAGATCATCAATGTAAAACTAGAGCTTCAAAAGCTCGAACTGGCTTACAATCGACAGTTGCAGCAAATCAACCAAGCCCGTGGTGCTGTCGAGGCGAGTTGGCTGATGACGAACCTGGAAAAATACCAGGAAAAGAAGCGTCTGTTGCAGGGCGAAATTGACCTGATCGCCAGGCAAATCACCGAGCTTGAAAAGCTCAAGGCAACGGCAAGTGAAGCCGAACGGGTACAAATCGACCAACGCATTGTTGGTCTCCAAGGAACGTCTGGAGCGGTTCAGAACCAGATCACTCAAATGGGGCCTGACCCTGAGTCGTTTCGAGATCAATTCCGCTCCACACTGGTCGATCTTCAAAATCAATGGGGCAGTTGGGCGCAACAAACCGCGTCGACGTTTGCCAACGTGTTCAACACTGCGATCTCGTCGATCTCCAACGGCATCACGGGCCTTATCATGGGGACAATGTCCTGGGGCCAGGCACTGGCCATGATCGGCAACACGATTCTAACCACGATCATTCAGTCGATTGTCCAGATGGGTGTTCGATGGGTTGCGACTCAAATCCTGATGGCGACAGTTGGCAAAGCGTTGGCCGCTGCATCGGTAGCCGCGACGGTTCCGATGGCTGCTGCTCAGGCTGCCGTATGGGCAACCCCGGCAACTTTGGCGACGATTGCGTCTTACGGTACGGCAGCCGCGGCTGCTCCAGGCATGATCGCTGGAGCCCAGGGACTTGTCCTGGCTCAGTCGCTGGCCGCGTTCCGGGAGGGCGGTTACACGGGAGACGGCAACCCCAACGACGTGGCCGGTATCGTCCACCGCGGTGAGTTCGTTGTCCCGGCTGACGCTGTGGATCGCATCGGGCTGTCCACTCTCCATGCAATGACCGCCGCAGGTTCCTCTGATCCTGGTGCGTTCACTTCCTCGGCTGCCCCTGGGCCGATCACTCTCAACATGGGCGTCTTCGACAACCCGGCCCGGCTGAACGATTGGGCGCGGTCCAACGAAGGGCGGACTGTCCTGGTGGACATCATGCGCCAACACGCCCATGAGTTCTCCCGCGCATGATCTCGACAACCTTTGCCGGTCAATCGGTCTTCCTGCTCAACGACGCTCCTGACTGGGGCTCGCCAATTGGGGCGACCTTCGACCTGGTCAGCCAGTTCGAGGAAGGGCTTACGGGCCGCGAAGCTCGACGCCCCCATGCCGCAACCCTTCGGGCCAAGGTGCGTTTTCGTCTGACGATCCAAGGGACAGATGCTTTCACGCTCAAGAACGCGCTACGAGCCTACCAGGCGCAGCCAATCATCGTTCCTTTCTGGCCCTTAGCAGAGACATGGTCAAATCGGGCAAATATTGCGGCGACAGGTCTCCGAATCGCTTACAAAGCGGACTGGTCAACGTGGGAGCTTTACACGTCGGTCGAACCTGGCTGGGTGTTGGCTGACGACATGGTTGCTCCAGCGTTCTGGGGCCGCCTGGAGGATCGGGAAATGGTTTGGCTGAATGCCACCGTCGCCCAGTTCGATGTCGACTTCACCGAGACCGGCCCAACGACTTACGCTCTGATTCCGGGAAGTCAGACGTTCCAGGGTGGTCCGAACCTGGCCGGTTACGCGAGCAACCCTCGGTTGTGGCCGACCGCGTTGGATTGGTGGGACGTCCCCGAGTCGTTCTCGGTGCGAATCATCCGGGAGCAACTGGGCTTTGGTCGCACTCCGTTCGAGACGGTCTATCCGCAGACCAGCGTCCGGGAATCTCAGTTCCGCACGATCACCCAGTCATCGGCCGAATGCTGGAAGCTGTTGCGGTTCTTCGCTGACCACGGGGCCGGCAAAGCGTTCTGGACTCCAACCTGGCACTCGGCTGCTGTCATGGCGGCAGACCTCGCAGCCGGGGCAACTGCGCTGTCGGTCAATTCCGCTGTCGGAATCCTGCCGGGTGATTACCTGGCATTCGTGCAGGGGACTGGCATTCAGACCTATGCTCGGACTTCGACGATTGTCGGGACCACGGTCAACCTGTCGAGTGCGCCCGGAGCCTTCACGGCTTCGGACACCGTTGTTGCGACGATGGTCCTGGCCAGGTTCGAGAAGCCAAGGATCGGGCTGGAATTCATCATGGGGTCCGTCGCCCAGGGGGCGGTCTCAATCGTTGAGCTTCCGCCGGAATACTCACCGGCAGCCGACGAAACGTTGGGGACGACCATCGGCCTCCTGACCACTCGGGGCTACATTTACGAGCTTGCCCAGACCATTTCCGGCACGACAACGACCACCAGGCTGACCAGTTACGAGTCCGACCTGACCGTTGGGGCGAACACCTACACGGCCCGACGTGTTGATCATGGAACGGTCAAGCAGTCGTTGTTCCTGGACCGGGACGAGATCGAATTGAGGTCCGAGGTCGTTCCTGGAGATCCACTCGCCAAGCTGGCAACAGTCCAGGCCGAGGCCCCGGTCCGGTTGACGATCAAATCGGTCGACGTGTCTGGATTGACTGGGTCATCAGAAACGGTGCTGTTCACCGGGGACATCATTGGCCTGGCTGTCAGAGGGTCCAGGCTCACCGCAAAGGCCGTGTCCGCTGGGACGGTGTTCGACCGCATTTATCCGAGGTTCAGGATGCAGGTGGGTTGCAACCATGCGTTGTTCTCGCCTGGATGCGGTCTGATCAAAGCCAACTGGGAGTTCACTGCCAACGTCCTCAACCCTGGCACAATCGGCTATCCATTCACCTTCGACCTGTTCAACTTGGCCAGGACAACCGGCGCGATGCCTACGATATCGTCCGGGTGGTTTTCTGGAGGTTGGGCCGAATTTGGAAGCGGTGCGAGTCTGACACGCCGGGCAATCATCGGGAACACGGTGCCGGCCTCCGGCATCTTCACCATCACATTGGCCCGAGATCCTTCACCGTTTCCGTCGGTGTTCACGGCTGTCAAACTGTACCCTGGATGCGATGGGGCGAAGGTGACGTGTGTGGACAAGTTCGCCAACTTCGTCAACTTCGGTGGGCATCCGTTCATGCCGGCAACGAATCCGTCGCTGGTGAAGGTCTCGCAGAACATCGGAGGCGGCAAAAAATGACGACAACCTGGTTCACTGAGGAGCGCATCGACGCACTCGAAGCTGAGGCTGCAACCTGGGTGGGGACGCCTTTTGCTGCCAACTCATCCGCCAAGGGCCTGGGCGTTTCCTGCCACACGCTGGCCGGTGCGCTTTACGCCGCCGCGGGGTGGGGCGAGGTTGTCATCCCGGAGGTTCCGATTTCGCATGGACGGTTTGGTGAGGACTCGCTCGCCAACCCGTTCTTCGAGGCGATGGCCGAAAGATTCACTCAACTGCCCCATGATTCTGAGATCCTGCCAGGGGACGTGTTGGGATTCAGGATCGGTCGCATCGTTCACCACCTTGGCATCGCGCTTCGCAATGGTCGGTTCATCCACGCGCTCGACGGAATCGGGACGACGGTGTCGACTGTGGAGGACGCAACCTATCGGTCGAGACTGACGACCATCTGGAGGCCGAACCCGTGAAAGGCGAAACCCGCAACCAACCCGATCCTCAGATCAACGACGGCAACACCGAGCCGGAGGACTTCTCGACCAACCAGGAGGCCGCTTCGATCCCGTGGTTCTGTGGTGAGCGCAAACTCGCGCTCCGGTGGATCTCGCCGATTTACAACCAGTTCACGAAGGAAGCCCCGGTCGAGCGTCCGGGCAAGAAATAGGAACCGACGACCATGGCAAAAAAGGGAGGGGACGCAGGGTCCAAGCTTTACGACTATTACGGCACCATCGCGGGCATCGTTTGCGCGGGACCGGTCGACGAATTAGTCGCCATCCTGGTGGACGGCCGCATCGTTTGGCCGACTGCCACGTTCTGGAATGCCGGTCAGACGGTGGCGATCGGTGACCTCCGGCAATGGCTTGGGGTCGTCTGGAAAGCCACCCAGGCGCACACCACCAGCAACGCGAACAAACCTCCGACAGCAACCCATTGGGTCCGCTACTCGTTGGTGCGAACCGTTGGACCTTCAGCGACGAACCCGTACCCGTTGACGGTCGATGGGTATGGGGCAGCGTATTTTTACTGGGGAACCGATGACCAGGTTCTCGACACGGTAGGCGAGGCTCGGCTGTCAGCGAATGGGCATCCGGCCTACAGGCGGCAAGCCGTCCTCGTTCTCAAAGACTTCCTTTTCGGCCGAGAGCGAACCTCCGCACCTAACGTCGAGGTCGTTGTCCGACGCAAGCCGAACCAGACCATGGTGACTGGAGATCCTGCCACGTTGATCGACGGACAGGCCAACCCGGTCGCGGCAATGGCTGACCTCTACACCGACCCCGTCTTTGGGGCTGCCCTGACGCCTGACACGCCGGGGGGCCCGGACTCCACGACCTGGCAATCTGCGGCCACCGCGATCCAGGGAACGATTGACGAAACCGGAATCTCGCCTGTGCTGACTCAGGCAAAGAGTCTCCGCCAGATCACGGCCGACATTCTGGCCTACTGTGACGGCTGGGTGCGGTTCTCGTCTGTCGGTGAAATTGAGGCCGGGCGGTTCCCACACAATGCCGCTCCGCCCACGTTCACCGATGCCACGACCATCGACTTTCACGATCTCATCGACGAGGTGAGTTACACCGCCGATGGCTGGTCTACGACCTACAACCAGACCCAGGTCAAGTTCAACGACCGGGAACGCAGCTACCGCGACGGCTCCGTGGCTGTTGTCTCCGGTTACAATCTCGCGGTGACTGGTGAACCCAGGACGGCAAAAGTCGATCGCCCCTGGATCACTCGACGGACCCAGGCAGCCGAACACGCGGCCGAATACCAAAAGATCGTCGGAGAGCCGAAACTGTCAGGGTCACTGGTGGTTCGTGCTGAAAAAGCGTCGAGCATCCGCCCGGGTGACCTGTTCCTCCTGACCCACGACGCGCTGTCGGTCTCCATCATCTGCCGGTGCATTGGCAAGGAATTGGCCCAGCCTCCCGCAGGTCGCGCCACACTTCGATTCGAGTCTGACAGGGCCTCGGCTCCTGTGCCGTTTGCCCAGACGGGCGCAGCGGACGAGGGCAGTGCCTATCCGGCAAACGAGACGCTTTCGCTGCAACAGTTCTTCCAGCCGCCTCCGGCAATGTTTGATTCGGACACCGACGCCGCGGTCGTCCCGTTGGTGGCAAGGACTTCGCCGGTCACGACTGGGGCCAATGTGTGGCTCAAAAAGGAGGATGCATCTGGGTTCTACCGACTCGGGCCAATCGACCAGTTTGCAATTCACGGAACGGTTCAGGCCTCCTGGACGTACTACAGCCGCGCCACGTCGACCAGAAGCCGCTCGACCAATGTGGCAACGGTAACGACCTCGGCAGCCCACAATCTGACGACCGGGGAGGTGGTGACCATCTACGGGTTTGCCGATGCAACCTTCGATGGGACGGTGACCGTCACGGTGGTCAATTCGACGACGTTCACCTACCCGAACACCGGATCGTTTGTTTCTACGACCACGGACACGGGTGGAACGGTCACGACTGGCAACGAGGACAACACCGAAAACCTCCGGGTCACTTTGGACGTTGGAACGGTGTCGGCCGACCTGTCGAAAATGCTTTCGAC
>JACCDU010601922.1_pt1 | contig 22713 bp, 17 predicted proteins | sample 7446081 | NCBI WGS metagenome assembly JACCDU01 (sample SAMN15323447, study PRJNA562643) | freshwater metagenome | isolation source: river surface water | place: USA:Blue River Watershed | collected 2017-08-17
ATAGCCGTTCAATGTTATTCGATTCTTCCCTGCGCAAGGACCTGGCCCGCAATTTTGTGGCCACGGTGGTGGTGCTCATGACCATCGTCATGACCATCTTGCTGATCCGCACGCTCGGCCAGGCCAGTCGCGGTGCGGTCAACCCCTCGGAAGTGCTGCTGGTGATGGGCTTCACGCTGGTGAGCCAGCTCACCACCATCCTGGCGCTGAGCCTGTTCATCAGCATCATCGCCACCTTTTCGCGCATGTACAGCGACAGCGAAATGGCCATCTGGTTCAACAGCGGCCGTGGCCTGCTGGCTTTTTTGCGGCCCCTGCTGCGCTTTGCCTGGCCGGTCTGGCTGGCCATTGGCTTGCTGGCCCTGCTGGCCTGGCCCTGGAGCAACCAGCAGATCCAGGAACTGCAAAACCGCTACGAGAAGCGCGGTGACGTCGAGCGCGTGGCACCCGGGCAGTTCCAGGAATCGGCCGGGGGCAAGCGCGTGTTCTTCATCGACAAGGACTCGCCCGACAAAAGCACCGGCACCAACGTCTTCATCTCCAACACCGAAGGCGCGATCGAGACCATCACCACCGCGCGCGAGGGCCGCATCGAAATCCGCGACAACGCTCGCTACCTGACGCTGGCGCGCGGTGAGCAATGGCTGCTGCAGCGCGACACCGGCGAGTCGCGCTGGACGCGCTTCGAACACTACGAACTGCTGATCGACAGCAAGGCGCTGGGGCCCGACCCGACGGTCGCCAGCCGCCAGCTCTCGACCGCCGCCCTCTTGCGCGAGCCCAGCGCGGTCAACCTGGGCGAGCTGTCCTGGCGCCTGGGCCTGGGCCTGTGCAGCTTCAACTTCATCTTGCTGGCCCTGCCCCTGTCGGCGGTCAACCCGCGCGTGGGCCGCAGCTACCAGTTTGGCCTGGCGCTGCTGGTGTTTGTCGTCTACTACAACCTCGTCAACATCGGTCAGAACTGGATCGCCCATGGCCGCATCGGCCTGCTGCCCTGGCTGCTGGCGCTGCACGGGGGCGTCTTTGCCCTGGCGGCCATGTGGCTGTGGCTGCGCCACCGCCAGTGGTCCTGGCGCGATCTGTGGCCAAGCCGCGATGCGCCCGCCCTGCAGGAGCGCGCATGAAAACCGTGCGCCGCCTCCTGCACCGGGAAATTTTTCAGGCCGTGGGCTTTGTCGCGCTGGGCTTTTTGGCGCTGTTCGTCTTTTTTGACCTGGTCGACGAGCTGCAGCACCTCAACCGCCTGTCGGACCAGGGCTACCGCATGCCGCACGCGCTGCTGGTGGTGGCCTCGAAAATCCCGGGCCACCTCTACGACCTGCTGCCGATCGCGGTGCTGATCGGCACGATTTTCGTGATGGCACGCCTGGCCCAGAGTTCGGAGTTCACCATCCTGCGCACCGGCGGCCTCGGTCCGGGACGGGCGCTGAGCCTGCTGCTGCAGGCCGGCTGGATTTTTGTGGTCGCGACCTTCACGCTGGGCGACTATGTCGCGCCCTGGGCCGAGCAACAGGGCATCCTGCTCAAATCGCGCTTTCGCGGCGAGCTGACCGCCGGCCGCACCGGCGCCTGGCTCAAGGAAAAACAGGGCGAGCAGCAGGTGGCGGTGAACATCCGCGCGCTCGACGACCAGGCGCGCATGATCGACATCCGCATCCACCGTTTTGACGCCCAGGGCAGCCTGCTGGGCACCTGGCGCGCACGGCGTGGCGAGTTCGGCGAAGAGCTCTGGCACCTGTTCGAGGTGGAGGCGGTCGACGTGCCCGCGCAGGCGCAGCACAACGCGCTGAACACGCGCACGCTGGACCGCCTGGATTGGCCCACGGCGATCTCGCGCGACATGGTGGGCGCGGCGCTGATCAGCGCCGACCGCATGAAGATCTGGGACCTGATCGTCTACACGCGCCACCTGAGCCAGAACAACCAAAGTGCCCAGCGCTACGAGATCCAGCTTTGGCGCAAGGTGTTCTACCCGCTGAGCTGCCTGGTCATGCTGACACTGGCCCTGCCCTTTGCCTACCTGCATTTCCGCTCGGGCCAGATCGCCACGCATGTGTTCGGTGGTGTGCTGGCGGGCATCAGCTTTTTCCTGCTCAACAACGTGTTCGGCCACGTGGGCAATCTGCGCAACTGGGAGCCCTGGATCACCTCGGCCGCCCCATCGCTGATCTACACCCTGATTTCGCTGGCCGCTTTTGGATGGATGGTGCTGCGCCGATGACCGCCCCGACCCCCGCCGTGATCCTGTTCGCCCATGGCTCGCGCGACCCGTTGTGGCGCGCGCCGATCGACGCCGTGGCCGCGCGAATGCGCCTGCAATCGCCCGGCACCGCTGTGCATTGCGCTTTTCTGGAGCTGACCGCGCCCGACCTGCCCAGCACCGTGGCCACGCTGGTGGCCCAGGGCCATCAGGCGCTGCGCATCGTGCCCATGTTCCTGGGCATTGGCCGCCATGCGCGCGAAGACCTGCCCCAGCTGGTCGAGCAGCTGCGCCAGAGCCACCCCCAGCTGGCCATCGAGCTCACGCCCGCCGTGGGCGAAATGCCCGAACTCACGCGCTGCCTGGCCGATCTGGCGCTGCGACCCCTCAGCGAAACTTAAAACCCAAAGGCATAATTCGACCTGCTGATATGGCAATTCGAGTATGAACCTGCACCAATTCCGATTCGTCCAGGAAGCGGCCCGCCGCAACCTGAACCTGACCGAGGCCGCCAAGGCCCTGCACACCTCGCAGCCGGGTGTGTCCAAAGCCATCATCGAGCTCGAGGAAGAGCTGGGCATCGAGATCTTTGCGCGCCACGGCAAGCGCCTCAAGCGCATCACCGAGCCCGGGCAGCATGTGCTCAAAAGCATCGAGCTCATCCTGCGCGAGGTGAACAACCTGCGCAAGATCGGCGACCAATACAGCACGCAAGACAGCGGCACGCTCTCGATCGCCACCACCCACACCCAGGCGCGCTACGTGCTGCCGCTGCCGGTGGCGCGGCTGCGCGAGCACTACCCCAAGGTCAACATCAGCCTGCACCAGGGCGCGCCCGACCAGGTGGCGCAAATGCTGCTGCAGGACGTGGCCGAGATCGGCATCGCCACCGAATCGCTCGCGGCCTACGACGAACTCGTCACCCTGCCCTGCTACGAATGGCAGCACGTGCTGGTGCTGCCACCCGAGCACCCGCTGGCCGGCAAGGCGCGCCTGAGCCTCGAAGACATCGCGCAATACCCGTTGATCACCTACCACCCCTCGTTCACCGGCCGCACCCGCATCGACCAGGCTTTTGCGGCGCGCAAACTCGAGCCGCGCATCGCGCTCGAGGCCATCGACTCGGACGTGATCAAGACCTATGTGCGCCTGGGCCTGGGCGTGGGCATCGTCGCCGAGATGGCCGTCAAGGACGACCCGGTGCAAGACCTTCAGGTGCGCCCGCTGGGCGCGCTGCTGGGCATGAACGTGGCGCGCGTGGCCTTCAAGCGCGGCGCCTACCTGCGCGACTTCGTCGTCCACTTTGCCGAGCTGCTCAGCGAACGCCTGAACCCCAAGCTGATCGCCATGGCCATGAGCGGCCAGGTCAACGACTACGAACTCTGAACACCATGACCCCGCGCACCCCGAGCTTCCCCTCCAAGACGCCCCACATGGGCACCACCATCTTCACCGTCATGTCGGCGCTGGCCACCGAAACCGGTGCGGTCAACCTCGGCCAGGGCTTTCCCGATTTCGACTGCGACCCGCGCCTGCTGGACGCGGTGAATGCCGCCATGCGCGAAGGCCTGAACCAGTACCCGCCCATGACCGGCGTGGCGCCGCTGCGCGATGCCACAGCGGCCAAGATCGAGGCGCTGTACGGCCGCCGCTATGACCCGGTGCGCGAGATCACCGTCACCGCCGGCGCGACACAAGCCATCCTCACGGCCATCCTGGCCATCGTGCACCCGGGCGACGAGGTCATCGTGCTCGAACCCTGCTACGACAGCTACGTGCCCAACATCGAGCTCGCGGGCGGCGTGGTGGTGCGCGTGCCGCTCACGCCCGGCACCTTCCGTCCCGACTTTGACAAGATCGCCGCGGCCATCACGTCCAAGACCCGCGCCCTCCTGATCAACTCGCCGCACAACCCCAGCGGCATGGTGTGGACCCGCGAGGAAATGCTGCGCCTGCAGGACATCCTCGACCCCACCGATGTGCTGCTGATCTCGGACGAGGTCTACGAGCACATGGTCTACGCCCCGCTGCAGCATTGGAGCGCCGCGCAGTTCGAAGGCCTGGCCGCGCGCGCCTTCATCGTCTCCAGCTTTGGCAAGACCTACCACGTCACGGGCTGGAAGATCGGCACCGTGGCCGCACCGGCGCCGCTGAGCGCCGAGTTCCGCAAGGTGCACCAGTTCAATGTGTTCACCGTCAACACGCCCATGCAGCATGGCCTGGCGCGCTACATGGCGGACCCCAAGCCTTATCTGGAATTGCCGGCGTTCTACCAGCGCAAGCGCGACCTCTTCCGCACCGGCCTGGCGCAAACCAAATTCAGTCTGCTGCCCGGCGAAGGCACTTACTTCCAGTGCGTGGACATCTCGGGCCTGGCCGTGCCCGAAAAAGACCTGCCCGAAGCCGAGTTCTGCCAATGGCTCACGCGCGAGGTCGGCGTGGCCGCGATCCCGCTGTCGGCGTTCTATGGCGGCGGCTTCGACCAGAAGGTCATCCGCTTTTGCTTCGCCAAAAAGGACGAAACCCTGCAGCTGGCGCTGCAGCGCCTGGCGCGGCTCTGACCTTGCAGGAGGCCGCCGCTGCGGCCGAACAGCCCTCGCCATGCTGAGCCTTCCATCGCGAGCGGGGGCTCGCTCCTGCAGGTCAATCGTCTTCAGCCGCGCTGATGCCCGGAAACAGGACTTCGGTGAAGCCCAGGCGGCTCAGGTCGCGCATGCGCATCGGGTAGAGCGTGCCGATCAGGTGGTCGCACTCGTGCTGCACCACGCGCGCATGGAAACCCTCGACGCTGCGGGCGATGGCCTGACCTTGTTCATCGAAGCCGGTGTAGCGGATCCGCGCGAAACGCGGCACCCAGCCGCGCAGGCCCGGCACCGAGAGGCAGCCCTCCCAGTCTTCCTGTTCTTCGGGGCCGAGCGGCGTGATGCGCGGGTTGATCAGCACCGTGGGCGGCACCAGGGGCCGGTCCGGGTAGCGCGGGTTGGGCTGGGTGCCACCGAAGATCACCACCTGCAGGTTCACGCCGATCTGCGGCGCCGCCAGGCCCGCGCCGTTCGCCGCCGCCATGGTGTCGCGCAGGTCCTGCAGCAGCGCGTGCAGTTCGGGCGTGTCAAAGGCCCGCACGGGCTCGGCCACGCGCAGCAGGCGCGGATCGCCCATCTTCAAGATCTCGCGCACGCTCATGGCCTGTCGCCTCCCAACAGGCGCTTGAGCCCGTCTTCGTCGAGCACCGGCACGCCCAGGCTCTGGGCCTTCTCGAGTTTGCTGCCGGCTTCGGCGCCGGCCACCACGTAGCTGGTCTTCTTGCTGACCGAGCCGGCCACCTTGGCGCCCAGGGCCTCGAGCTGTTCCTTGGCTTCTTCGCGGCCCAGGCTGGGCAAGGTGCCGGTGAGCACCACCGTGAGGCCGGCCAAAGGCATCTCGGTCGGCGCCAGGGCCTCGCCTTCGGCCCAGTGCACGCCGGCCTCGCGCAGCGCCTGCACCACCTCGCGGTTGTGCGGCTGCGCAAAAAAAGTGTGGATGCTGTGCGCCACCACGGGGCCGACATCGGCCACCTGGGCCAGCGCGTCTTCGCTGGCGTCCATGATGGCCTGCAGCTGGCCAAAATGGCGCGCCAGGGCCTTGGCCGTGGCCTCGCCCACATGGCGGATGCCCAGGCCGAACACAAAGCGCGGCAAGGTGGTTTGCTTGGATTGATCGAGCGCCGCCATCAGGTTCTGCGCCGATTTCTCGGCCATGCGGTCCATGCCCGCCAGGTCGGGCAGTTGCAGGCGGTACAGGTCCACCAGGGTCTTGACGCGGCCGGAGTCCACCAGCTGCTCGACCAGCTTGTCGCCCAGGCCTTCAACCTCCACGGCACGGCGCTGCGCGTAGTGCAGGATGGCCTGCTTGCGCTGGGCCGGGCAAAACAGGCCGCCGCTGCAGCGGTGGTCGGCCTCGCCCTCGCTGCGCTCGGCCTCGCTGCCGCACACCGGGCAGTGCGTGGGCATGGTGAAGATCTGCGATTCGTGCAGGCGCTTCTCGGTCACGACCGACACGACTTCAGGGATCACATCGCCCGCGCGGCGCACGACCACGGTGTCGCCCACGCGCACGTCCTTGCGGCGCGCTTCGTCCTCGTTGTGCAGCGTGGCGTTGGTCACGGTGACGCCACCCACGAACACCGGCGCGAGCTTGGCCACGGGCGTGAGCTTGCCGGTGCGACCCACCTGCACGTCGATGGCCAGCACCTGGGTCAGCTGCTCTTGCGCAGGGTATTTGTGGGCCACGGCCCAGCGTGGCTCGCGCGTGACAAAGCCCAGGCGCTGCTGCAGCGCCAGATCGTCGACCTTGTAGACCACGCCGTCGATGTCGTAGGGCAGGCTGTCGCGCAGCGCGGCGATTTTCTGATGAAAGCCCACCAGGCCGGCCGCGCCTTGCACGCGCGCCGTCAGCTCGGCCACCGGAAAGCCCCAGGCCTTGAGCTGCATCAGCAGGCCGTGCTGCGTGCTCCAGTGCGGCTGGCCATCGCGCACCTCGCCCACGCCGTAGGCGAAAAAGCTCAGCGGCCGGTCCGCCGCGATGCGCGAGTCGAGCTGGCGCACCGCGCCGGCCGCCGCGTTGCGCGGGTTGACAAAGGTTTTTTCGCCCTTGGCGCCCGCCGCAATGCGCTCGCGCTGGCGCGCGTTCAGCGCCTCGAAATCGTCGCGGCGCATGTAGACCTCGCCGCGCACCTCCAGCACTTCGGGCACGCCACCCGGCAAGCGCAGCGGCACCTGGGCGATGGTGCGCACGTTGTGCGTCACGTCTTCGCCGGTCTCGCCATCGCCGCGCGTGGCGGCCTGCACCAGCACGCCGCCTTCGTAGCGCAGGCTCATGGCCAGGCCATCGAACTTGAGTTCGGCCACATAGGCGACCGGGCCTTCGGCCTCGGTCAAACCGAGTTCGCGGCGCACGCGCGCGTCAAAGGCCTCGGCGCCGCTGGCTTCGGTGTCGGTTTCGGTGCGGATGCTGAGCATGGGCACCGCGTGGCGCACCGGCGTGAAAGCGTCCAGCACCTGGCCGCCCACGCGCTGCGTGGGCGAGTCGGGCGTCAAGAGTGCGGGGTGCGCGGCTTCGAGCGCCTGCAGCTCGCGAAACAGGCGGTCGTATTCGGCGTCCGGAATTTCGGGCGCATCCAGCGTGTGGTAGAGGTGCGCGTGGCGGTGCAGCAAGGTGCGCAGCGTGGCCGCACGCGCTGCGGGGCCGGGCGCCGCCGGGTCGGGCGCGTCAAACAGGTCCAGCGTGGACATGGAAAAACTCAGGAAAACAGACGGCGCGCCTGGGGCGATCCGGCCGAGAGCTCGCGCTCGTCGAGCGCGTCGTACAGCTGCTGCAGGTCCTGGCCGATCTGCTGCAGCACCTCGCCCGCCAGCGGCTGGCCGCCGCCGTCGGTGAGCACGCCGTCCATCTGCTCGGTCAGCCATTGCGCGGCCTGGCACAGGCGGTCAAAGGGCTGCTCCTCGCGCGAGACCTGCGGCACATCGAGGCTGAGCACGCATTCGCGCACGGCCGTCAGCGCCGGGTCTTCGGCCAGCGCGGCCTGGGTGTCGAAGGTCAGCGACAGCACGGGGGGCAGGCCCTGCACGGCGGCCGGCAGCACCAGGCGGCCCGGCATCACGCCCGCGACGAAACCCAGGCGCGCCGCATGCTGCTGGATGTAGCCCGGACTCCAGGCGGCGGCGCTGGCCACCAGGGTGAAGCCGAGCTGCGCGTCGTGCGCGCTCGCGAACTGGTCGAGTTCGCGCGCGCGCGCCACCTCCTCCAGCATGTCGGAGAAGCTGGGCGTGCCGCCCACCGCGTCGGCGAAGGCCTGGGCCTTGACCACGAACTCGGAAAACTCGATCTCGTTGAGTGCGCCCATGCGGTTGGCCAGCTGCACGCCGGCCTGGAAAGCCGAGTAGCGGCGGCCTGCGGCCAGCGGCTCCCACTCGCCGCTGAGTTCGCTGCAGCCTTCGACATGGAAGGGCTTGGTGCCCACGCGGCGCGTGGCCGGCAGGGCCGCGAGCGCGGCATCGCCCGAGACCGGGTGGTCGACTTCGACCGTGGCGATGACGTCGATCAGCGCGTCGAGCACCGGCTTGCGCTCGGGCTGCGGCAGACCCGCAAAGTCGTCGTCGAGCACCGGTTCAAGCGGCGCCTCGGTGCCCGGCTCGATCGGCTCATCGGCCACGGCGGCGGGCGCCTCGGCCTGCCGCGGCGCACTCTTGCGCGACACCCATTGGTTGTAGCCAAGCACCACCAGCAGCGTGAAACCGCCGGCCAACAGCAATCCGATTTGCAGCGAATCCATCTTGACTTCCTCAGACCTCGGCCATGCCCACGGCCGACTCCATGTCGACCGCGACGATGCGCGAGACGCCTTGCTCCTGCATGGTCACGCCGATCAGCTGCTCGGCCATCTCCATCGCGATCTTGTTGTGGCTGATGAACAGGAACTGCGTTTCCTTGCCCATGCTGGCCACCAGGCGCGCATAGCGCTCGGTGTTGGCGTCGTCCAGCGGCGCGTCCACCTCGTCGAGCAGGCAAAACGGCGCGGGGTTGAGCTGGAAGATGGCAAACACCAGCGCGATCGCCGTGAGCGCCTTCTCGCCGCCCGAGAGCAGATGAATCGTCTGGTTCTTCTTGCCCGGCGGCTGGGCCATGACCTGCACGCCCGCGTCCAGGATTTCCTCGCCCGTCATCACCAGGCGCGCCTGGCCGCCACCGAACAGCTCGGGGAACATGCGGCCGAAGTGCTGGTTGACGGTGTGGAAGGTCGAGCCCAAGAGCTCGCGGGTTTCGCCGTCGATCTTGCGGATCGCGTCTTCCAGCGTGGTCATGGCGTCGGTGAGGTCGGCGCTTTGCGCGTCGAGGAAGGTCTTGCGCTCGCGCGCGGTCGACAGTTCGTCGAGCGCCGCCAGGTTGACCGGTCCCAGCGCCGTGATCTCGCGGTGCAGGCGGTCGATCTCGCCCTGCAGGCCATACAGGCGCACCTCGCCGGCTTCGACCGACTGGGCCACGGCCTCGAGGTCGGCCTGGTTGTCGGCCAAAAGCTGGGTGTACTGCTCCAGACCCAGGCGCGCGGCCTGCTCTTTGAGCTGCAGGTCGGTGATGCGCTGGCGCAGCGGATCGAGCTCGCGCTCGAAGGACACGCGGCGTTCGTCGCTGGCGCGCAGCTTGGCCGTGAGGTCGTCGTAGGCGCTGCGCTTGGCGCCCAGCTCCTGCTCGCGCGCCATCTTGAGCGCCAGCGCGTCCTGCAGGCCGCCCTGGGCCGCGGCATCGGTCAGGCGCGAAAGTTCGTCGTGTGCGCGCTGCTCCTCGGCGGCGATGCTTTGCACCTGCTGCACCGCGGTTTCGATGGTGCGCTGCAGCTCGGCCTGGCGCGCCTGCAGGCTGCGCTGGGCGAACTGGGCCTCTTGCGCCTGGCGCTCGAGGCTGCGCTGCTGCTCGCGGCATTCGGCCAGCTTGCGCTCGGCCTCGATCACGCGGTCGCCGAGTTGGGCATCGCGCTCCTGGCTGTCGGCCAGCTGCATGTCGAGTTCTTCAAAGCGCGCCTCGGCCGTGACGCGGCGCTCCTGTAATTCTTCGAGCAGGGCATCGACTTCGGCGAGGTCGCCCTCGATGCGCTGGCTTTGCTCGCGCATCTGCTCGGCCAGCTGCGACAGGCGCAGGGTCTCGACCTGCAGGCCGTGTGCATTGGCCTGCGCGGCACTGGCTTCCTGGCGCACGCCGATCAGGCGCTGCGCCGCGTCGGCATAGGCGGCTTCGGCCTTGACCAGGGCGCTGCGGCTTTCCTCGGCGATCAGGCTCTGGGCGCGCTGCTGCTTGTCGAGGTTCTCGATTTCCTGGGCACGCGCGAGCAGGCCGGCCTGCTCGGAGTCCTGCGCGTAAAAAGCCACGCTGTGCGCGGTGATGGCGTGGCCGGCCTGCACATAAAGCACTTCGCCGTGCTGCAGCTGGCTGCGCCAGGCCAGCGCGTCGTCGAGGTTGGGGGCGGTGTGGCAGCCCTGCAGCCAGTCGCCGAGCAAGGCGGCCAGGCCCGCGTCGTTCACACGCAGCAGCTCGGCCAGCGGGCGACAACCGGCGGGCAGGCCGGTGCGCGCGGGCGTGTGACCGGCGCTGGGGGGGCTGAAGAAAGCCAGCTTGGCGGGGGGCGCGTCGCTGGCGAAAGCGCGCACCATGTCCAGGCGCGAGACTTCGAGCGCGCCCATTTTTTCGCGCAGCGCGGCCTCGAGCGCGTTTTCCCAGCCGGCTTCGATGTGGATGCGGCTCCACAGGCCTTCGAGCCCGTCCATGCCGTGCTTGGACAGCCAGGGCTTGAGCTTGCCGTCGGTGCGCACCTTCTCTTGCAGGGCCTTGAGCGCCTCGATGCGCGCGCTCAGGTCGGCCAGGCGCGCCGATTCGTCATTGACCTGTTGCTGGCGTGTGCGGCGCTCTTCGTCGAGCTGCGGCACCAGGCTCTGCAGTTCTTCGAGGCGGGCATGGCTCTCCTGGGCCGTGGCTTCGGCCTCGGCCAGTTGTTCGCGCAGTTCGGCCAGACGCGCCTCGTCGGGCGCAGCCAGCGCCTTGCGGTCGCTCACCAGGCGCTCGCGGCGCTGGTTGAGCTGGCGGCTTTGTTCTTCGACGTTGCGCTGCTCGGCGGCCAGCACCTGGATCTGCTGCTGCACCTGCGCGACCGAGCCGCGCTGCGCGCTGGCTTTTTGCTGGGCCTGGCGCAACGCCTCTTCGAGGTCGGGCAGCGCCATGGCCTGGTCTTCGACCTGGGCGGCCAGCGTCATGCTCTGGTCTTCGGCGGTGGCGGCCTGTTCGGCCAGGGCCTGCAGCTCGGCCTGCGCCTCTTCGCTGCGCGCTTGCCACTGCGCGGTCTGCTCCTTGAGCTGCACCAGGCGCTGCTCGGCGCGCTGGCGGCCTTCGACCACGAAGCGGATCTCGGCTTCGAGCTTGCCGACTTCGGCGCTCGCCTCGTAGAGCTTGCCCTGCGCCTGGTTGACCTCGTCGCCAGCGGCGTAGTGGGCCTGGCGGATGGTCTCCAAATCGGCCTCGACGTGGCGCAAATCGGCCATGCGCGATTCGAGCGCGTTGACGGCCTGGTCGACCTCGGCCTTCACCTTGCCCTGGTCGGCCTCGGCCTCGCGGCGCTTCAAAAACCACAGCTGCTGCTGCTTGAGTGTGCTGTCGGCCTGCAGCTGGTTGTAGCGCTGCGCGACCTCGGCCTGCTTCTCGAGTTTGTCGAGGTTGGCGTTGAGCTCGCGCAGGATGTCCTCGACGCGCGTGAGGTTCTCGCGCGTGTCGGACAGGCGGTTTTCGGTCTCGCGGCGGCGCTCCTTGTATTTGGAGACGCCCGCGGCTTCTTCGAGAAAGAGGCGCAGCTCTTCGGGGCGCGACTCGATGATGCGGCTGATCGTGCCCTGGCCGATGATGGCGTAGGCGCGTGGGCCCAGGCCGGTGCCCAGGAACACGTCCTGCACGTCGCGGCGGCGCACCGGCTGGTTGTTGATGTAGTAGCTGCTGTTGCCGTCGCGCGTGAGCACGCGCTTGACGGCGATTTCGGCGAACTGGCCCCACTGGCCACCGGCGCGGTGGTCGCTGTTGTCGAACACGAGTTCGACGCTCGAGCGGCTGGCGGGCTTGCGCGTGGTGGTGCCATTGAAGATCACGTCCTGCATGGACTCGCCGCGCAGCTCGGACGCCTTGGACTCGCCCAGCACCCAGCGCACCGCGTCCATGATGTTGGACTTGCCGCAACCGTTGGGCCCGACCACGCCGACGATTTGCCCCGGCAGCAGGCAGTTGCTCGGTTCGGCGAACGATTTGAAGCCCGAGAGCTTGATGGAATTGAGGCGCACGGCGGTCGGAGGGTCAAAATTGAACACCAAGGCACGCACAAACCGCATGGCAGCGGGCTTGGCGAACCTGCGGCCCGGGCGCGCAAGCCCGGGGCAAAGGTCGATGTTACCCCAGCGTGTGCCGCCATCGCCTTCAGGGGCGGTGGCCTGGGGCGATCCCGGATAATCGGGGCATGAATCCCCTTCTTGCCAAGCTGCAGCCCTACCCTTTCGAGCGGCTGCGCCAGTTGTTCGCGACCGTCACGCCCAACCCCGCCCTGCGCCCCATCAGCCTGGGCATTGGCGAGCCCAAACACGCCACACCGCCCTTCATCCAGCAGGCCCTGAGCGACGCGCTGGCCACGGGCCTGGCCGGCTACCCGGCCACCGCGGGCGAGCCTGCGCTGCGCCAAGCCTGCGCCGCCTGGCTCGCGCGCCGCTACGGCCTGCAACTCGACGCCGCCACGCAGATCCTGCCGGTCAACGGCTCGCGCGAGGCGCTGTTCGCCTTGGCGCAAACCGTGATCGACCCCACGCGCGCGGGCGCCACCGTGGTCAGCCCCAATCCCTTCTACCAAATCTACGAGGGCGCGGCGCTCTTGGCCGGCGCCACGCCACACTTCGTGCCCAGCGACCCGGCGCGCAATTTCGCACCCGACTGGGACAGCGTGCCCAGCGAGGTCTGGGCCCGCGCCCAGCTCGTCTTTGTCTGCTCGCCGGGCAACCCCACGGGCGCGGTGATGCCGCTGTCCGAATGGCAAAAACTGTTTGCCCTGTCGGACCAGCACGGTTTTGTGATCGCCTCGGACGAGTGCTACAGCGAGATTTACTTCCGCGACGAGCCGCCCCTGGGCGGCCTCGAAGCCGCCGCGAAACTGGGCCGGGGCTTTGAGCGCCTGATCGCTTTCACCAGCCTCTCCAAGCGCAGCAATGTGCCGGGCCTGCGCAGCGGCTTTGTGGCCGGCGACGCGGCCTTGCTCAAGCCCTTTTTGCTCTACCGCACCTACCACGGCAGCGCCATGAGCCCGGTGGTGCAGGCCGCGAGCATCGCGGCCTGGGGCGACGAGCAGCACGTGGTCGAGAACCGCAACCTCTACCGCACCAAGTTCGCGCAGGTCACGCCCGTGCTCGCCGAAGTGCTCGATGTGAAGCTGCCCGACGCGAGCTTTTACCTCTGGGCCGGCGTGCCCGCGGGCTGGCAAGGCGACGATGCCGCGTTTGCCCAGGCTCTCTACGCACAAGAACATGTGACCGTGCTGCCTGGCAGCTACCTCGCGCGCGAGGTCGACGGCTTCAACCCGGGCCGTGGCCGTGTGCGCATGGCGCTCGTCGCCGAAACCGCCGAATGCCTCGAAGCCGCCGAGCGCATCGCGCGCTTCGTGCGCCAGTATCCGAACAAGGCCTGAAGCATGGACACCTGCCACGACACCCTGCGCCTGGCCGAGCAGCTGATCGCCCGGCCATCTGTCACGCCTGAGGATGCGGGCTGCATGGACCTGATCGCCGAGCAGCTGCGCCCGCTGGGCTTTGACTGCGAATTCATCGAATCCGGCCCCGAGACCTTCCGCGTGCGCAACCTCTGGGCCAAGCGCCCCGGCCGCTCGGGCCAGACGCTCGCGTTCGCCGGCCACACCGATGTCGTGCCCACGGGCCCGCTCGCGCAGTGGAGCAGCGACCCCTTCACGCCCACCCACAAGGACGGCAAGCTCTACGGCCGTGGCACCAGCGACATGAAAACCTCGCTGGCCGCCATGGTCGTGGCCGTGCAGGAATTCCTGGCCACGAACCCCGACCCGGCATTGGGCATCGCCTTTTTGCTGACCAGCGACGAGGAAGGCCCGGCCGTCGACGGCACCGTGATCGTCTGCGAACAGCTCAAAGCCCGTGGCGAGGCGCCGCAGTTCTGCATCGTCGGCGAGCCGACCTCGGTGCAGCGCACCGGCGACATGATCAAGAACGGCCGCCGCGGCACCATGAGCGGCAAGCTCACCGTCAAGGGTGTGCAAGGCCACATCGCCTACCCGCACCTGGCCGACAACCCCATCCACCGCCTGGCGCCCGCACTGGCCGAACTGGTTGCCATCCGCTGGGACGAAGGCAACGCTTTCTTTCCGCCCACCAGCTGGCAGGTGAGCAACATCCATGCGGGCACCGGTGCGAGCAATGTGATCCCGGGCGACTGCGTGGTGGATTTCAACTTCCGCTTTTGCACCGAATCCACGCCCGAGTCCTTGCAACAGCGTCTGGTCGCCGTGCTGGACCAGCATGGCCTGCAATACGAGGTGAAATGGACCATTGGCGGCCTGCCGTTTTTGACCACGCCCGGCAGCCTGGTCGGCGCGGTGCAACAAGCCATCGCCGACGAGACTGGCCTGCAAACCGAGCTGTCCACCACGGGTGGCACCAGCGACGGCCGCTTCATCGCGCAGATCTGCCCGCAGGTCATCGAATTCGGCCCGCCCAACGCCACCATCCACAAGGTGGACGAGCATGTGGCACTCAGCGACATCGCGCCGCTCAAGGCCATCTACCGCCGCACGCTCGATAATCTCAACGCCGGGCTGGCCGCATGACGCTGCGGGACCTGATCCATGCCAGCGCACAGCAGCTCGACGCTGCGGGCGTGTCCTTCGGCCACGGCACTTTGAGCGCCCACGACGAAGCCGCCTGGCTGGTGCTCTGGCGCCTGGGCCTGCCGCTGGACACCGAGATCGATGAACGTGGCGTGACGCCCGAGCAGCAAACGCAAGTGCAGGCCCTGATCGCCGAGCGCATCGCCACGCGCAAGCCCGCCGCCTACCTGACCCGTGAAGCCTGGCTGCAGGGCGTGCCCTTTTATGTCGACGAGCGCGCCATCGTGCCGCGCAGCCTGATCGCCGAGGTGCTGGCCGACGGCACCCTCGACGCCTGGCTCTCCGAGCAGACCACGCGCGTGCTCGACCTGTGCACCGGCAACGGCAGCCTGGCCGTGCTGGCCGCCCTGGCCTGGCCCGAGGTGCAGGTCACGGGCACCGACCTCTCGCGCGACGCGCTGGCCGTGGCACGGATCAACGTGGACCGGCATGGGCTGCAGGACCGCATCACGCTGGTTGAAAGCGATGGCCTGTCCGCCCTGCCCGGCCCGTTCGACCTGATCCTGTGCAACCCGCCCTATGTTTGCCAGGCCAGCATGGACGCGCTGCCCGCCGAGTACCGCGCCGAACCCGAACTCGCCCTGGCCGGCGGCGAAGACGGCATGGACTTTGTGCGCCAGCTCTTCCAGGATGCGCCATCGCGCATGAGCAAGGACGCCGTGCTCGTGCTCGAGATCGGCAACGAAGCCGCGCATTTCATCGCTGCCTTCCCCGGCCTCGAAGTCGCCTGGCTGGACACCAGCGCGGGCGATGACCAGGTGCTGCTGGTCACGCGCGACGCCTTGCTGACCCTGTAGGAGGCCGCCCCGCTGCCGAATGCTCGCGCGGTCTTTCGCGCGCAGGGGCGCGCTCCTACAAGAAATCCACCATTCCCATGATCCACCTCAAAAACGTCACCCTCCGCCGCGGCTCCAAGGTTCTGCTGGACCAGGCCTCGGTCACCCTCAACCCCGGCGAAAAAGTCGGGCTGATCGGGCGCAACGGCGCGGGCAAATCCACCCTGTTCGCCTTGCTCAACGGCACGCTGCACGAAGACGGCGGCGACTTCGACATGCCCAAGGCCTGGCGCATGGCCCAGGTCGCGCAGAACATGCCCGAGACCGAGCAAGCCGCCTCCGAATTCGTGCTCGAAGGCGACACGCGCCTGGCCGAGCTGCGCGCGCGTCTGGCCGTGGCCGAAGCCAGCGGCGACGGCATGGAGATGGCCCACGTCTACACCGACCTGGCCGACGCGGGCGACCATGACGCCCTGCCCCGCGCCGAGGCCTTGATCCTGGGCCTGGGCTTTCGCGTGGATGAACTCAGCAAACCGGTCAACAGCTTCTCGGGCGGCTGGCGCATGCGTTTGCAGCTGGCGCGCGCGCTGATGTGCCCCTCCGACATCCTGCTGCTGGATGAGCCGACCAACCACCTGGACCTGGACGCCCTGGTCTGGTTGGAAGCCTGGCTGCAGCGCTACACGGGCACCATGATCGTGATCAGCCACGACCGCGAGTTCCTGGACGCGGTGACCAATGTGACGCTGCACATCGAGCACGCCAAGCTCACGCGATACGGCGGCAATTACAGCGCCTTTGAAACCCTGCGCGCCCAGCAACTCGAGCTGCAGCAGGCGGCCTTCGCCAAGCAGCAGGAAAAGATCGCCCACCTGCAAAAGTTCATCACCCGCTTCAAGGCCAAGGCCAGCAAGGCCAAGCAGGCGCAAAGCCGGGTCAAGGCTTTGGAGCGCATGGAAAAAGTGGCGCCGCTGCTGGCCGAAGCCGAGTTCACCTTCGACTTCAAGGAGCCCAACAACCTGCCCAACCCCATGCTCGCGATCAGCGAGGCGAGCTTCGGCTACAGGGTCGATGGCGCGCCCAAGACCATCGTGCAGGGCGTGAGCAAATCGGTGCTCGCCGGCCAGCGCATCGGCATCCTGGGCGCCAACGGCCAGGGCAAATCGACCCTGGTCAAGACGATTGCGCGCACCATGCCGGCGCTGGCCGGCACGCTCACCGAAGGCAAGGGCCTGAACATCGGCTACTTCGCGCAGCAGGAACTCGATGTGCTGCACCCGCAGGACAACCCCCTCGAGCACATGATCCGTCTGGCCAAGGAGCTCGGACCCCAGAGCGGCGAACCGAGCCGCGAGCAGGACCTGCGCAACTACCTGGGCACCTTCAACTTCAGCGGCGACATGGTCAAGCAGGCCGTGGGCACCATGAGCGGCGGCGAAAAGGCGCGTCTGGTGCTGGCCATGATCGTGTGGCAGCGCCCCAATTTGCTGCTGCTCGACGAACCGACCAACCACCTGGACCTGGCCACGCGCGAAGCGCTCTCGATGGCGCTCAACGAGTTCGAAGGCACGGTCATGCTGGTCAGCCACGACCGCGCCCTGCTGCGCGCGGTCTGCGACGAGTTCTGGATGGTGGGTCGCGGCCAGGTCACGCCCTTCGATGGCGACCTCGACGACTACCAGCGCTACCTGCTGGATGAGTCCAAACGCCTGCGCGAAGAAGCCAAGAACGGGGCCAAGCCCACCGCCCCCGAACCGGCCGCCGCCGCTGTGGCCGCACCGCAGCCCGTGGCCACGCCTGCCGCCACGGCCGCGCCGGCCCTGAGCGCCGGCGAGCAGCGCAAACAAGATGCGCAGCGCCGCCAGCAGCTGGCCGCGCAGACCCGCCCCTTGAGGAAAGCGCTGGAACAGGCTGAGCAGCGCATGGCCGCGATCGCGCAGGAAAAAAGCGCACTCGAAGCCCGCTTGAGCCAGCCGCTGCCGCCCGCCGAGATCGCCGAGGCGGGGCGTCGCCTCAAGGGCCTGGACGATGAAATGGCCCAGCTCGAAGAGCGCTGGCTGGGGCTGTCGGAGCAGCTGCAGGCCCTGCAGACCGAGGCCTGAGCCAGCCCCAAGAAAAAAGCCCGGTGAGGCGACTCACCGGGCTTTGGCAATGGGTGGTAGGACGTACAAGATTCGAACTTGTGACCAACGGATTAAAAGTCCGCTGCTCTACCAACTGAGCTAACGTCCCACACGGCCTGCGGCGCAGCGGGGCGCCGAAGGCAAAAAAAATCACCCGCAAAAAACATCGTTTGACGGGCGAAAAAGGAGTGGTAGGACGTACAAGATTCGAACTTGTGACCAACGGATTAAAAGTCCGCTGCTCTACCAACTGAGCTAACGTCCCACACCTCTCAGCATCGCTGCTGAGCCTCAAATTATAGCGTGATTTTGGGGGCTTTCTGAGCCTGAACCAACATATTCATGGCTTCGGTGGCGGCGCACAGGCCGAAGGTCGCGGTCACGCCCACGAGCGAGCCATAGCCGTGGCAATTGAGGGTGCCGTCGCCCTCGAGTGCGCACGAGGCATCGGGCCCGGCCACCGGCTCGCGGCTGAACACGCAGCGCACGCCGATGCGCCGGCCGTCCTTGCGCGCGCCATGGTGCTTGCGCAACCTGTAGCGCAGTTGCGCGAGCAAGGGGTCGTGCGTGACCTGCGAGAGGTCGTCGATCTCGACGCGGTGCGCCAGGCGCTTGCCGCCGGCCGCGCCCACGCAGACCAGGGGCAGCTTTTCGCGCAGCGCCCAGGCGGCCATGGCCTGCTTGGCGCGGACCTGGTCGCAGGCGTCGATGAGGGCGTCAGGGCGCGCGGGCAGCAAGGCCGGCCAGTTCTCGGGCGAGACGAAATCGTCGACCGCATCGACCTGGCAGCCCGGGTGGATCTGTGCGATGCGCGCGCGCATGGCCTCGATCTTGGACTGGCCCAGCGTGCTGCTGAGCGCGTGGATCTGGCGGTTGATGTTCGATTCGGCGATGTGGTCCATGTCGATCAGCGTCAGGCGCGCGATGCCGCTGCGCGCCAGCGCCTCGGCCGCCCAGGAGCCAACGCCGCCGATGCCGACCACCACCACGTGCGCCGCGCGCAGGCGCTGCGCGGCCGCCACGCCATACAGGCGCTGCAGGCCGCCGAAGCGGCGGTCTTCATCGGTTTCGCTCATGACGCCGTCCATCTCAGAGCGAGCGCTCCGCGCGCCACAGCTGCCAGCGCAGCGCGGCCCAGCTGCCCAGCACCATGCTGGCCACCGCGAGCAGGCTGCCCCAGTTGAGGGTGGACACGCCGGTGATGCCCTGGCCGAAACTGCAGCCCATGGCATAGACGCCGCCCAGGCCCATGAGCAGCGCACCCACGAGGTGGCGCGCCAGATCGTCGGTGCGCACAAAGCCTTCCCAGCGCCACTCGCCACGCTGCCAGGCGCTCAGGGCCGAGCCCAGCACCACGCCCGGCACGAGCGCCATGCCGAAGGTCCAGCGCGGGCGCAGGTCGGCCGCGTGGGCGAACCAGTCGAGCCACTGCGCGAGCGGCGCGGTGAAACTCAGGCCCTCCATGCGGCCGCTGCCGGTGGCCACATGCACCGGCTCGAGCGTCTCGGGGTGCTCGGGCACCCAGCCCAGCACGCCCGTCACCGCCCAGGCGGCGAGCAGCACGCCGCCAATGCCCAGGCCCGTCAGCAGCGGCGCGGCCGAGCGCATGCGCGCGTCGCGCAGCACCCACAGCAGCAAGAGCGCGCCGACGAGCAGGGCCGCCAGCAGCAGCCCCTGCGCCGACCCGAGGCCCAGCAGGCTGGCGAGCCCCTGGCCCACGAAGGGACCGCTCGCGACGCCCGCGGTCAGCGGGTCCAACCAGTCGCCGCGCAGCAGCGCGGGCGCGCCGCGCAGCGCGCCGAGCGCGCCCGTGGCCATGACCAGCAGCACCACCAGCGCCTTGAGGTTGCCCGCGCCCAGGCGCACGAGGTTCTTGGTCGGGCAGCCCGAGGACAGCACCATGCCGACGCCAAACACCCCGCCACCGAGCACGAACGAGAGCCAGGGAAAGCGTTCGGCCGCGTAAATGCTCTGCAAGGGGCTGACCCAGCCCAGCGCCGTCATGGCGGCCAGGCCGAGCATGCCGACGGCCACCACCAGCGCCCACTGGCGCAGGCGCTGCGCGTCGCCCATGAGCACCCAGTCGCTGACCGCGCCCATGGTGCAGAAATGGCTGCGCTGGATCAGCCAGCCGAGCACCAGGCCCAGCGCGAACGCCAGGCCCAGCACCAGACGCCCCAGCGCCTCGAGTTCGCTCATGGACACGGGCGCAGGTCCTTCAGCGCAGCTTGGCCAAGCGGTCCTTGGCGGCCTGGGCCGCATCCGACTGTGGATGGGCTTTCACGAGGTCTTCGAGCGTCTTGCGCGCGCCCTTGCTGTCCTTGAGCTCGAGCTGCACGTTCGAGACCGCGAGCATGGCCTCGGGCGCGCGCAGGTGCGCGGGCGCGAGGTTGAGCATCTGGCGGAACTGGGCCAGCGCGTCCTTGTAGTCCTTGGTCGCGTAGGCGGCATTGCCGAGCCAGAACAGGGCCGAGGGCAGGTAGCCGCTCTTGGCGTTGCGCTGCACAAAGCGCTGCAGCGCGCCCTGCGCCGCGGTGAAGTCGCCCTTGCGGAACAGCTCGAGCGCGGCCTCGTAGTCGCGCTTTTCGCTTTGCTCGGCCTGGAACTCCAGGCCGTCGACCTTCACGGTGACCGGCTCGAAGCGGCGCAGGCGCTCATCGAGCCCGGTTTGCACATCGCGCTGCTGCTGCTGCATCTGCGAGACGTCGCGCGTGAGCTGCTCCTGGCTGCCGCGGGCCTTGTTGAGCTCGGCGCGCAGCGCGTCGATCTGGCCTTGCAGGTCGACCAGCACACCGCGCATCTGCGCGATGTCTTCGGCCTGGGCACGCACGGTGTTGTTGGCGGCCTCCAGGCGCTGGCGCAGGTCGAGGATCGCGCGGCGCGCTTCGCCGTCTTCGAACAGCGCCGCCTGGGCCGACCCCAGGGCGCTCAGCAGCAGCGCCAGCAGGCCGGCGCGCACGGTGGCTTGGAGGATGCGGGGCATGGCGCGGCTCAGTACTTGAACTCGACGCGGCGGTTCTTGGCGAAGGCGGCCTCATCGCTGCCCTGCTCGGCCGGCTTTTCCTTGCCGTAGCTCACGGCTTCGAGCTGGCCGTCGGCCACGCCCAGCAGCACCAGCGCGCGTTGCACGGCCTCGGCGCGCTTTTGGCCCAGCGCGAGGTTGTATTCGCGGCCGCCGCGCTCGTCGGTGTGGCCCTCGAGCATGGCCTTGCGCTGCTTGTTGGCCTGCAGGAAGCGCGCATGGGCCTCGATCACGGGGCGCGCCTCGGAGCGGATCACGAAGCTGTCGTAGTCGAAGAACACCACATGGGCGGTGTTGACCGGGCCGGTGCCGGCACCGGTGCGGGGAGCCAGCACATTGGCCACGCCGGCACTGCTGCTGTTGTCCTGGCCGCTGCCGACGGCGCCGGTGCTGGCGCCCTTGTCTTCGACGGGCACATCGTTGAGCTTGACGCCCGAGGCGCAGCCGGCCAGCAAGGCGGCCAGAACGGTGGTGATCAGCAGGGTTTTGCGCATGGTGTTCTCCAAAAAACAATCAAAAAAATCAGGGACGGGACGGGCCCCAGTCGGGTTCGCGGATGTCGCCACCCTGGCCCGACAGGCGGGCCTTGATGCGGCCGTCGACCGTGGTGGTCATCAGCGCCTCGCGGCCCTGGGCCACGGTGGCGTAGACGATCAGTCGGCTGTTGGGGGCAAAGCTGGGGCGCTCGTCGGCCGAGGTGTCGGTGATCGCGCTGGCCTGGCCGCTCGTGAGGTCCATCACGTGCAGCTTGAACTGGCCGCCGATGCGGCTCACATAGGCCAGCCAGCGGCCATCGGGGCTGGGCGCGGGCGAGATGTTGTAGTTGCCCGAAAACGTCACGCGCTCGGCCGGGCCACCTTGGGCGGGCATGCGGTAGATCTGCGGGCTGCCGCCGCGGTCGCTCACAAAATACAGCGCGGTGCCGTCGGCCGAGAACGCGGGCTCGGTGTCGATGCCGGCCGAGGTCGTCAGGCGGCGCGCCTCGCCCGAGCCGAGGTCGACGCGAAACAGCTGCGAGCCGCCCTCGCGGCTCAAGGTGGCGACCAGGCTGCGGCCATCGGGTGCCCAGGCGGGCGCGCTGTTGGAGCCGCGGAAATTCGCGACGACACGGCGCTGGCCGGTGGCGATGTCGTGCACATAGACGACGGGCTTGCGGCTTTCGAACGAAACATAGGCCAGCTGGCTGCCCGAGGGCGACCAGGACGGCGAGATGATGGGCTCGGGGCTGCTGAGCGCGGCCTGCGCGCCCTCGCCGTCCGAGTCGGCCACCCACAGGCTGTAGCGGCCGCCGGCCTTGGTGACGTAGGCGATGCGCGTGGCGAAGGCCCCGGGTGCGCCCGTGAGCTGCTGGTAGACCCAGTCGGCCAGGCGGTGCGCGGCCTGGCGCAGGTCGGGCGCGGGCACGGTGTCGCGGAACTCGCCCTTTTCCTGGCCGCGCACAACGTCCCAGAGCTTGACGCGAAGGTCGTAGCGGCCGTCGGCCAGGCGCTGGATGCTGCCGCCCACCAGCGCGTCGGCGGCGCGCTGGCGCCAGGCCGACCAGTCGGGGCGGCTGAGCTCGTCGAGCTGGCCGCCGCCGGCGTCCAGCCCCTTGAACTGGCCGCTGCGCTCGAGGTCGGCCTGCACGATGGCGGCGACCTTTTGCGGGCTCGCGGCCTCGCCCTTGAGCGGGGCCAGCACGATCGGCATCTGCGTCATGCCCACGCCCGTGACTTCGACCCGGAACTGGGCCATGGCCGGCGCGGCCAAGAGCATCAGGCCAGCGGTGAAAAGTCGAAAAAGCTGCAAAGGAGCCATCCTGGTGAGCCGGGGGTTGAGACAAACCGCGATCCTACACCGTGGACCGCGGCGCCTTGCCCCGTGGCGGGCGCGATTTGCGTGCATTTGTGGCGGGATCGGCGCCACGCGCCGCCCCCGCGGCCGCCGCACGGCGCCCCGCGAAGGCCTGCGGGTGCGGCTGCTTACAATGGCCGGCGTGAGCGACACCCCCTCTTCCCCCCTTTGGCCGCGGCTGCAGCGCATCCTGCCGTATTTCAGCCCGTCCTGGGGCTTTGCGCTGCTCGCGGTGCTCGCCAGCATCGCCGCGGCGCTGACCGAGCCGCTGATCCCGGCCCTGTTCAAGCCGCTGCTCGACA
>JACCDU010381365.1_pt1 | contig 22707 bp, 15 predicted proteins | sample 7446081 | NCBI WGS metagenome assembly JACCDU01 (sample SAMN15323447, study PRJNA562643) | freshwater metagenome | isolation source: river surface water | place: USA:Blue River Watershed | collected 2017-08-17
AAATCATTTTTGAATTTCACGTTTGATGTTGCCATCAATCAACCTGCACATATTAAGGCTGCCGTTTTTACTTTCGGTAGAGAGGATTTGATTCCTGATATGTTTGTTGAAATCCTCAGAGAAATCCACCAAGAATTCCCTGAAAAAGTATCTACATTCAAGTATTACATAGAAAGACATATTGAGGTAGATGGCGATCATCACTCTCACCTCGCGTTGGAAATGGTGGCTCAACTTTGCGGCGATGACGCTCAAAAATGGTCAGAAGCTGAAAAATTTTCTATCGAATCGCTGAAACAGAGATCGCTACTTTGGGATGCGATTATTGATAGATGATCTTAGTGCGGTCATCTCCTTTATTGATGTGAATGACATTCTCCTTTTCGGGCCCAGATTCTAGGTTTAACTCCCACTTTACTCCAATCATAATTGGATGAGAAATGGTGTAAATATTCTTGCCTGGATCCTGAAAATTGTCAGCAAAATAGTAACCCATACTTTCATATTTAGGCAGAGCAAGAAACTGCTGATAAGATGCTTCAATCAGTAGGTTAGGCATCAAATTGTATTTCAATTGCACACTTAAAAAACTGCTGGTGGAATAAGTTTCAGTATATGAATACCCCCATTGTGTGGTGCCGAAATGCTTACCATTCCTATCGTTGATGTTCCGAGCTTCATTCAGCCATCCGTGTCCGTAGTTCCAAATACCTGCTCCCAAAGATAGCTTTAAGTCCTTCGCAAGCTTAATGTTTCCAGACACTCGTAAAAGGGCCTCTTTGATATTGAAATTAAGATCTGCGGTGAATGCTTTCTTTGTGAAACTCGCGCCAACCATCAGTCCATTCAGGTCCATCCAACTTTCCTCAGCTCTCAAAACGTTGTTGTCATCAGCCCTGAATTTTAAGCTGTGAACATTATTCACCAGGCTCACTCCCAATCCGATTTTTGTTTCGGGGGATGTTTGACTTTGAAGGGTTGTGGTTGTACCCATGAAAGCAAGCATAAAGCCTGCAAAAAACTTAGTTTTTGACTTTAACCACATCGTAAATCAGATAATAAGTCGTTTTTCCCTTGTATTTCTTTTGTTGCTCGCGGATGTTGGTGATGGTCACATTACCAAATTTCTCCTTAGCCTCTAACAAGACATCTGCAATCACTATGGGGGATCCCACTTGACGAGCCGTGCGGGTTTCAACATATTCTAATTGCAAAGTATCGTAAACATGCCTATTCTGTGCTTTGTCGTCAATGGGTTTCAAATCAGAAACCAATGCCCTACAAGAAGTTGCTCCAAGAATAATCATGAATGAAGCGACATAAAGGAATTTCATGCTGCAAAGATAGTGTTTTTAGTAAGAGGGAGACGGGAGACGGGAGTCGGGAGTCGGGAGTCGGGAGACGGGTGTCGGGTTTTTTATGGCTGAAAAAACGTTTACAGTTTTGACTGTTAATTAGACGATAACTATAAATTAGTCAAAGATTTAAAATAAAGTATTTAAATTTGCGTTGCTTTTAATAATATCCATGAAGAAAGTAACTAAAAACGTAGCATTATTGACATTAATCGTCTTCTTTTTTTCGATTATAATCTCTTGTAAATCAACACACAGGGCTGATTTTAATCCCATAAAGAGAAAATCAGTTAGAGCTTGTCCTTCGTTTTAATAGTAGGTTTCTTTTTGCGGTAAGGGTATCGTTTGAAGTGTTTAAAACCTCAAAAACGTACCCAACGGTAGTTTCTTCTTGAATTTATCAGTTAAATATAATTCCCCCAACTCAATCTTTGCGTTGGAATTCTTTAAATGGGTTTTGAAATGCTGATAGATTAAGTTTTCAGTGATCAACGCTGAAAATCCCAAAGAATATAAATTTATGATGAAAAATCCCTGAGGGGCTAGAATTTCAGAGCACATTTGCAACAACTCATTGATCTGTTTTTCAAGTACCCATTTTTCGCCTTGCGGACCCCTTCCGTAAGCGGGTGGATCTAATATAATGCCGTCATATTTTTTGCCTCGTTTCACTTCTCGTTGAACAAATTTAAATGCATCTTCAATGACCCAACGAATACCGTCTAGGTTTGACGATTCCATATTTTCTCTACTCCACGTTACTACTTGTTTCACGCTATCAACATGAGTTATGTCAGCACCCGCTTGACATGCAGCCAGCGATGCACCTCCAGTATAGGCAAACAAGTTCAATACTTTAGGTTGGTGTTTGAATGTCTTACATTTTGTAGCAATAAAGTCCCAATTGCTCGCTTGTTCAGGGAAAATGCCTACATGTTTGAAAGAGGTCAAAGCCAACCTCATGTTGAAATTAAGACTTCCTTTTTTGTATTTGACTAACCATCTATCTGGCATTCCTTTTTTAGTGGTCCAGTTTCCGGCATCAGCATCCAATTTGTCGTTGGCCTTCCTAAAGAATTCGGCATGAGATAGATTCTTCCATTGTTCTTCAGGAAGACTTTTACTCCAAACTGCTTGGGGTTCTGGCCTTCTGAGGACCCACTTGCCGAAGCGTTCTAATTTTTCGAAGTTACCGCTGTCAATGAGTTCGTATTCGGGCAGCGTATCTGGAGTTACGGTTAAAAGCACATTGCAAAGATAATTTTAAAATGCAAGTAAACCTTTTAAGGTTGCAGTCGTCTATAGTAAGTATGCAATTCAAGAGATTTTGGGTTTTACCTTTTTTAATTTTTCCGGTATTAAAGATCCATGCTCAATCCGGACCCAACTGGAGTGAACATGTGGCACCCATCATCTATAAGAGTTGCACACCTTGCCATAGTGCAGGAGGTATTGCACCTTTCGCATTAAGCAATTATAATGAGGTGAAATATTTAGGTGATGCTGTGGTTTCAGCTACACAAGCAAAGAGAATGCCCCCATTTCCAGCAAGCCTCAACAAGAATAGATATGCCCATGAAAATGTATTATCAGCTTATGAAATAGATGTCATTAAGCGTTGGAACGAGAACAATCATCCCCAAGGAGATACTTCCAAAGAGCCGACTAAGCCCATTCTAAATTCAAAAAGTGATTTACCAAGGGTTGATGCTACTTATAAAATGACTCCCTATTTGGTGAAAACCAATGATGATGTTTATCGATGTTTCGCTATTTCAAGTAATTTATTTATTGATAAAATGATTAAGGGAATGGAAGTTATTCCCGGTAATAGAAAAATTGTACATCACGTATTGATCTTTCAAGATACTTCTCAAAAACCACTTCAATTGGATAATGCCGATCCGGAGCCGGGATATTCCGCTTTTGGAAGCACTGGTAGTGCTACGTCGGTCCTAATGGGTATGTACGTTCCTGGTCAGTCTCCTTTTATCTATCCTTTGGACTTTGCTGCGAGATTGAAAAAGAACAGCGTCATTGTCTTACAAATACACTACCCTCCGGGTATCAACCAAGTTTGGGATTCTACCAAGTTGAATTTGATGTTAGAAGACCCCAAAAGTCAAAGAGAGGTATTTGTAGAAGCCCCTTTGAATTTTAGCAACAACTCTTTGATAAACAGACCTTTATATATCGAGGCCAATACCATTAAATCATTTTCCAATCGATTTGTTATGCCCGCTAAAATCAGCCTACTCGCTGTAGCACCACATATGCATCTTTTAGGGAATTCGATTAAATCTTTCCTCGTAAATAGTGTCGATACCACAGATATTATTGACATTCCAAAGTGGGATTTTCATTGGCAAATGGCCTATCAATTCAGGAAACCTATCGTATCACCCAAGGGTTCCGTATTATGGGGCAAGGCCACCTATGACAATACGTATGCCAATCCTCACAATCCCAACATGCCGCCCAGAGATGTTGCCGCGGGTGAGGGAACTGCTGATGAAATGTTTCTCATTTATTATTGGTATACCCTCTATAAAACGGGCGATGAAAACTTGGAGTTAGATACCACACCTTTAAAGATGTTGAATGTTTCAGGGATAAATAAAAATAAAATCGTGGCTTATCCTAATCCCTCAACCAATGAGATCAGAGTTATTAATCTGCCTTACAGGTCTAATATTCGCGTGTACAATTCGGTTGGCAATAAGGTGTACGATGAAATTGCCATTTCTCCCACAAGTTCCATCAATATTCAGGATTGGCCCGTTGGAATTTATATCATTCAAAGTACTGGCTTACAAGGTGATTCAATATTTAGATTCATAAAGAACTAGACAATTAAGGATTTTCCGTAATTCTTTTTGGGCCATTTGCAAAAAATGCAAAATTTGTTTGAATGAGAGTTGCTAGTTTCGTTTCATGCAAAAAAGTGCTTTGACCTTAAGGTTTATTGTTGTAGTTTTTTCTTTCATTTCCGGGGGATTTTCCTTCGGGCAAGGACTTATGGGCAGTGGAAGTCAATCCGCCATTAGCATTCCCAACAGACCTTTGCCGCCATTAAACAATACTAACCTTGGCACCATTTCATATTACGATATCTCCCAAGAACTGCTTGATTCTCTGCGAAGCAGATACAGACTGCAGAAGACACCATATTACAAAGTGAAGATGTCAATTGGTCAATTTTCTCAAAGCGGTGTGATTAGGCAACAAATGCATTTGAAATTCGGGAATCAAAAGTTAAATGATAAGGTCTTTCGTGCAAAAAGGAATCTTACAAAAGGAAAATTAATTGCGGTAGATTCTAACGGGGTTTATCTTTATCAAAAATCAACAAAGAGATTTGGGTTTGTTCCCTATCAAGATATTTGGATAATAAGACGCGGAAATACTTTGGAAGATAAATTGATTAGAGATGGATCTATAGGGGGTGTGGCTGGTGCAATTGGAGGATTTTTACTTGGAATGGATCTTGACGGTGCAACAACCGGATTAATACTCTCACCAATAGCGGCTGTAGCTGGCGCTGGATTTGTATTATTCTACACTGCTCTTCCAGAGGCAATTATTCATGAACTTCAAAACACCTCCAAAAAAGTCAAATTTAGAATTAATTACCGCCAAGATAATATGCAAAATTATATTGCCATGGTCAATAAAGACCGTTATCGCTACGGAAAAAGACTGCTATACAGTGAATTTCCTGGCGGCCAAGTTTCAAATGAAACTCCCGACCCAGTACCAACTACCCCCGACCCTCTACCAACTACCAATAACCCAGTACCAACTACCCCCGACCCTCTACCAATTACCAATGACCCAGTACCAACTACCAATGACCCTCTACCCTCTACCAGCGACCCAGTACCATTTAAAACTGGTAAATACATTTCTGCTGCCTGGATGATACAAGGGTTTGAATCTAAGTTTGTGAACGTGCAACGCATGGTGAAGACGTTTCCTGATTTGAGGAACAGTCAATTGACAGAAGCAGATAAGGCTTTATTTAAGAATTCAGATGAAGTAATGTATGCGGCAATGCTTATTTGCACCCCACTGGGATTTGATTTTAGCAAAGCTGTAGAATTGAGTGAAAGCCAAGCAACTGATCTTTCTCAGATGCTGCCTTATTACAATGTTCAGGTTGTCAACGCCCAAACGGTTATAAAATCAAATGGATTGACAAGAATCGATGAGATGAATTTGGAATTCCTTTACAAATTGATTAAGTAATCATCAACGATTGAAAACCGAACTCTGGCCAGCCTCTAAAGTATACAATTGATCATATAAACTGAATTCAATGGTAGATTCACCCAAGTTGCTGATGCAAACTTGATTCTGTGAAACCTCAATGTTAACAGGTTGATTATGATAAAGAATCTTAAAGGCGTATTTCTTCCACTGATTGGGTAGGGAAGGAGACAGTTGAAGATGCTGATTTTTGATTCTTAGTCCCCCGAAACCCTGAACAATGCTCAAGTAACTTCCTGCCATAGAGGTAATGTGGAGTCCGTCTTCGGTGTCGTTGTTGTAATTGTCAAGGTCTAATCTAGCAGTACGTAGGTACATTTCATAGGCCTTGTCAAATTCTCCAATTTTGGCCGCCAAAATGCTGTGAACACAAGGACTTAACGAACTTTCGTGCACGGTGAAGGGTTCGTAGAATAGGAAGTTTCTTTTGTGAGACTCTAGGTTGAAGTCGTCTTCGAAGAAATAAAGTCCTTGTAGAACATCGGCTTGCTTGATGTAAACGCTGCGCAGAATGCGGTCCCAGCTCCATTTTTGGTTTAGGGGTCTATCCGCGGCAGGAAGATCATTTACGGGAATGAGTTCTTTATCTAAGAAACCATCGTGTTGAATGTAAACCTGCTCCTGTTCATCATAGGGTAGGTACATGTTTTCAATCACATGATTCCACTTTGCCGTTTCACCAACTAGGTCAAATGCAGTTTTACGACTGATTTCTGCAAAAATTTGAGGGAATTTGGATTGTAAAAATTCAGCAGATTGACGGGTGTATTTCAAACACCACATCGCAATGTAACTGGTATACCAATTGTTGTTTACGTTGTTTTCGTATTCGTTGGGGCCAGTTACGCCGTGCATTTCATAACGTTGCTTACGAGCGTTCCAATGGACTCTTTGTGCCCAGAATCTGGATATCCCCAAGAGGACTTCAAATCCGCCTTCAGCGAGGTATGCGCGATCTCCAGTATGCTCAATGTAGTTGTGAATAGCATAGGCAATAGCTCCGTTTCGGTGGATTTCTTCGAAGGTGATTTCCCACTCGTTGTGGCATTCTTCGCCGTTCATGGTCACCATTGGGTATAAGGCTGCACCCTTGTTAAATCCAAGTTTTGCGGCATTTTCAATGGCCTTATGGAGTTGCTTATATCTGTATACAAGCAGTTGCTTGGATATGCTGGAATGACTGGATACGAGGTAGAACGGGAGGCAATACGCTTCAGTGTCCCAATAGGTACTTCCGCCGTATTTTTCGCCGGTGAATCCTTTAGGACCAATATTCAATCGTGGGTCGTCTCCGCAATAGGTTTGGTTAAGATGATAAATATTGAAACGAACGGCTTGTTGGGCAGCATCATCGCCTTCAACAACTACATCGTGGTTGTTCCATTTTTCGTTCCATGCTTTTGAACTCATTTCGAGGTGAGATTCAAAAGTTGAAGAAGCCATTTTTTTCACGGCATTTTTTGCGTGAATTAAGACAGCATCTTTAGGATGATTGAAGTTGCTGGCAGAGATGACGTGTTTCACAAACACGAATTCATGTCCCCCGGAAAGAGAAAAAGAATAGGTGCTTTCCGCATATTTAGAGCGCGTTTGGTGATGCGGTTCGGGAGAAAAAGTTTCGCCGTCGAGGAAAAACTGGGCCACGCAAGAGGTAGCTAAAAGCCAATCGAGTTTTTTGGTTCTAACCAATAGATGAAGCTCGTTGGACGTGCTTTCTTGATGCTCTTCGAGCCAGAATTTCTCGTCGTAGTTACTGTCTTTGTTGGATATATCGCCGTCTAGGTAGTTGGTTAAGGAAACCTCGCAATTCTGATTGGTTTTAACGCGGTATCGGAGGGCGGAATATTCTTTGTTGATGAGGCTGTAAAAACGGGTAGACTCAATGGTAACCTCAATGCCGTTGTTTAAGGTGATGGTGCTACGGCGATTTAACACACCGTTGAACATGTCTAATTCACGATAGAATTGGTTGATGGTGGCATTCTTTAAATCAACTTCTTCGTTGTTGATTTTCAATACAATACCGCTCCAATAAGTGCTGTTTATGACTTTGGCAAAATATTCTGGATAGCCGTTTTTCCACCAACCCACACGGGTTTTATCTGGATAATAAACCCCACCCACATAGGTGCCTTGAAGGGTATGTCCGGTGTACGTTTCTTCTAAATTTGCGCGCTGGCCCATCATGCCATTTCCGATGGCAAAAACGCTTTCAGCAACTTCGTTATATTGAGGGTCAAAACCTTCTTCAATGACCTTCCAAGGGTGAACTTTGAAATAGGATTTCATGGAAATAATGTGTTGTTAATTCAAATAGGTGTGAAAATCGTAATTGCCGAGATTTGTCACGTATTCATCGGCAAGGGGCAAATCTTGAGGAATTCCAACTCCAACGGTATACATGTTTGCAGATTTAGCAGCTTGAACTCCTGATAAACTATCTTCAAAAACGATGCAATTTTCTGGAGCTACATTTAGTAATTCAGCAGCTTTCAAAAAGGTTTCGGGATGAGGTTTACCGTAGGTAACGGTAGATGCATCTACAATTCCTTTAAAAGTATCAACTAATCCAACCTTTGACAGTACCAAACGGGCATTCTTACTGGCAGAACCTAATGCAAGGGGAATGTTGTATCGCACGGCGCGTTCAAAAAATTCGCGAACACCCGGTAGCAAATCTTTGGTTGACATAGAATCAACAAGTTCAAGGTACCAGCCGTTTTTTCGTTCGAGGTCTCTGTTAAATTGATCTGTACTTAGCACTCGACCAGCCCAATCTAAAATTAATTTGAGTGAGTCACCACGAGAAACTCCTTTAAGTTGTTCGTTGTGTTGATGAGTAAGGAGAAGGTCGTATTCTGCAGCAAGCCTTTTCCAAGCTTTGAAATGGAATTCGGCGGTATCGCAAATTACACCATCTAAGTCAAGGATGATTCCTTGTTTCATGCGTGAACGCCCAATTTTTTCAGGTGGTATTCCACCAAATTAACTACGGGCTCGCTGGTGATTACACCAATGTTTAAGCGGTGAATTTTGCAAGCTTCACGGAGCAAATCTTGGAAGTGGAATGCCACTGAACCTACAAAGTGTACTGGAACGTCTTTGTGGTTTTCGTATTTCCAGATATGGATGTTAATGAATTTACTAAATCCGTTATAAATGAAATCACGAACCCATTTGCTGTCGCGGTTATCGCTCAAGAAGCGCATGAAAGATGCTAAATAAACGTTTGGATTGGGCTTATTGTAAACGGCTTCAAAAATAGACTCTTTGGTTAATTGGTATCGGTCAATAAGTCCTTGATGAATTTTTTCAGGTAATTCATGGTATAAGAACATTCTTAAAAGTTCTTTTCCATAGAATGTGCCACCTGCTTCATCTCCCAAAACATATCCTAACGCAGGAACTTCTTCGTAGATGTCTTGTCCGTCGAAGTAACAAGAGTTAGAACCCGTACCCATGATGCAAGCAATACCTGGTTCATCGCCGCAAGTAGCGTAGACTGCACCGGTTAGGTCGTGATCAACGGTAATTTCTGCATGAGTGAATACACGTTTGAGGGCTTCTTCTATAACTGCATTTCTCGAGGGATGGCTTGCGCCAGCACCATAAAAGAATACATGCTGCACTTGTGGTGCTAAAGCAGAAAGCTCAGTATTTTTTCTTATCTCACTTTCTATAAGGTCAGTGGGGTGAAAAAATGGGTTAAATCCCATGGTATGGTAGGTTGATCTTTTCTCCGATCCATCGGTGAAAACCCAGTCACATTTGGTGCTTCCGCTATCTGCTACGAGTAACATAATTATTGTGTTAAGTACAATTATAGGTAAATTTTGTCTTGCAATTTAGTAATTTATTAATTAGTGTCAAAAAAACACTTATTAAAATAAAACATGTTTTTTTCGAATACCCAATACACATTTGTGAACGGAAAGTTTCATCCGTAAAAAATTAAATATCTTTGCTCTGATTTTATGAGCTTGAACCCGTCAATCAACCCCCACGTTTCTACTGACTGTGTCATCTTTGGTTTTAGTCAAGATACGCTCAGGTTGTTATTAATTCGCAGAAGTATACCAAATAGGCTTACAGACGTAAATGATATTCACTACGCTTTGCCGGGAGATTTGGTGCGTGATGATGAAGATTTAGATAAGGCGGCCAATAGGGTATTGTCTGAGCTGACTGGATTAAAAGGCATTTATCTTGAACAATTCCATTCGTTTGGAGACCCCTTGCGTGTGACAAAGCCAAAAGATAGATCTTGGTTAGAAAGTGTAAGACAAGATCCAGATGCAAGAGTTATTACCGTTGCTTATATGGCTTTAATTGATGCCAATAAGGCGGTTCTTCAGCCTGGTTCATTTTCAAAAGAGGCCGTATGGTTGCCTATTTCAGAGGTGCCAGAATTGGCTTTTGACCACAATGAAATTTTTGAAAATGCCCTAAAAGCTTTGAAGGAAAAGGTTCAAATCCAACCCATTGGGTTTGAGCTGCTGCCTGAAAAATTCACTATGAGTCAATTGCAATCTCTGTATGAAACCATATTAGAAAGAGATTTAGATAAACGCAATTTCAGGCGTAAAATGTTGAATAGTGGGGTATTGATCCCACTTTCAGAGAAACAATTGGGTGTAAGCAACAAACCAGCCCGATTCTATTCATTTAACCGTGACTTATTTGAAAATTCAGATAACAGATATTTAAATCTTCGAATGGATGGTAGTTTTTCACTCTTCGGTTGATTTTCGTACCTTTGCAACTCATTTTTGATTATTCATGCTAACAGTATCCAATATTTCCCTGCGATTTGGGAAACGCGTTCTTTTTGAGGATGTTAATTTAAAGTTCACCCGTGGAAATTGCTATGGCATCATAGGTGCCAACGGGGCAGGTAAGTCTACATTTTTGAAGATTTTGTCAGGCGAAATTGAACCCAATACAGGTTCTATTGACCTTGAACCCGGAAAGAGAATGACGGTGTTGAAGCAGAACCACTTTGAATTTGATGAGTTTCCTGTTTTAGAAACCGTTATGCGTGGTCACCAAGTTCTTTGGAATATCATGCAAGAGAAGGATGCCCTTTATGCCAAAGAAGACTTCTCTGAAGAAGATGGTATTAGAGCATCTGAGCTGGAAGGTGAATTCGCTGAAATGGACGGTTGGAACGCCGAAAGCGATGCGGCTACCTTGTTGAGCAATCTTGGTATCACTGAAGATACTCATTATAGATTAGTGAAAGAACTCAACGGTAACCAAAAAGTTAGAGTATTGATTGCTCAAGCGCTTTTTGGAAATCCAGATGTTCTGCTTATGGACGAGCCTACCAACGACCTTGACGTTGAAACCATTCGTTGGCTTGAAGACTTCTTGGCTGAATTTGAAAATACCGTTTTGGTAGTCAGTCACGACCGTCACTTCTTGGATAACGTTTGTACTCACGTTTGTGATATAGATTACAGCAGAATCAAGATCTTTTCTGGTAACTATACTTTCTGGTATCAAAGCTCACAATTGGCATTGCGTCAAAGATCTGACCAAAACAAAAAGGCTGAGGAAAAGAAAAAAGAACTTCAAGATTTCATTGCCCGATTCAGTGCCAACGTGGCAAAAAGTAGGCAGGCTACGGCACGTAAAAAGATGTTGGACAAATTGGATATTGAAGAAATTCAACCTTCCACCAGAAAATATCCGGGTATCTTTTTCAAGCAGAATAGAGAAGTTGGAGATCAGATTTTAACTGTCGAAAATTTGGCTTTTAAAGCTGAAAATGGGCAATTTATGTACAAGGATTTGAATTTTACTGTTCATAAAGGCGATAAAATTGCGTTCATTTCAAGAAATACTTTGGCCTTAAATACGCTATTCAAAACCCTTTGGGGCGATGCTAAAAACACAACGGGAACTTTGAATTGGGGCGTGACCGTTACAATGAGTTTTCTTCCAAATGAAAACAGTCACTATTTCACAGAAAAAATCAACTTGGTTGATTGGTTGAGACAATATTCAGTAGAGAAAGATGAAACTTATATTCGCGGTTTCTTAGGAAGAATGCTCTTCAGCGGAGAAGAAACCCAGAAAATGTGTACCGTTTTGTCGGGTGGTGAAAAAGTACGTTGCATGCTCAGTAAAATGATGCTTGAATGTCCGAACGTTGGATTATTCGACGAACCAACCAACCACTTAGATTTGGAAAGTATTCAGGCTTTGAACAACGGTATGATTGACTTTGCAGGAGTGATTTTATTTCATTCGCATGACCAGGAAGTTATGACATCTATTGCCAATAGAATCATAGAAATAGGTCCTAATGGAATGATTGACAAATACATGAATTATGAAGAGTACGCCGAAGATGCATCTGTGAAAGCAAGAAGACTTGAAATTTATGCTTAACATTGAAAATAAAATGAAACCTAACTATACATTTTTTGCTTTGTCAGCGGTGTTGGCATTAGCAAGTTGCGGAAGTGATATTGACGCAAGCAAAAACCCTTCTACATCATTAGATTCGTTCAGTTATTCAGTAGGAGTGGACTTGGCCAAGAATTTCAAAAATCAAGCCATTACAGAAATTGATTTTGGATCTTTGGTGAGAGGTATTCAAGACGGATTAGCAAAAGACAGCGGATATGTGATCTCTGAAGAAAAACTTCAAGATGTTCAACGCAGTTATGTGACATCCATCCAAGCAAAAAGAATGAAAGAGATTCAACAAGAAACTAAAGATATCTTGACTGCTTTTGGAAAAGAACCTGGAGTAACTCAATTGCCAAGCAAAGGATATTACAAGCAAATCAAGGCTGGCAACGGTCCTTCACCACAACCTTACGACACCATTGAATGCAGATTTGTTGCTAAAGATGGTAAAGGTAAAGTGTTGTTTGAAAACACCAAAGAACCCATGCCGTTCCGCGGTGTAGTTACCTCATTGAATCTGCTACCGTTGGAAGAAGCTTTGATGAAGACAGCAGCAGGTGGTAAATTCCAAGTGAAATTATCCAATGAATTGAATCCGGTAATGGCTCGTTCAACCCGCTCATTCGATGCTATGTATGGTATCACCGATTTTGAATTGGAGTTATTGAGTGTGAAAGCAGGACTGCCTCCAGCACCAGGTTCTCAAGCCCCAACCGGCGCGAACGGTCCTCAATAATTCGCCATTGACTTTGATGCATAGAAATGCGTCAAATATGGCATGATTTTTTCTTGATAAATAACACTAAATTTGTTATTGTCAATGAAAAAAGTGCAAAAAATAGCGTTCTCAATTGCAGTTTTTTGCACTTTTATCCAATTATTTTTAAATGTAAATACTTTGAAAGCCCAGTGTAATGCTGGGTTTTCTTATGATACCCTGTTGTGTACAGGTAAAAATATCTCGTTTTCGGCCAATTCATCTGCCAGCGGACTGAAATATCAATGGGAGTTTGGAGACCCAGCATCAGGAGCACTGAATACAGATACCTTAAAATCTACTAAACATTCTTTCAGTAAACGAGGAACTTATTTGGTTACTCTCATTGTAACCAATTCCTCGGGTTGCAGAGATTCTGTATCCAAATCAATTACCGTCTATAAAAATCCGACGGCACAGTTTACATATTCAAATGCTTGCGCTGGATTGAAAACATCCTTCGAAAACAAAAGTACCGGCGATTCTATTGATAAAATCAAATCGTATTTCTGGAATTTCGAGTCGGGAAGCAGCAGCAGTGATTCATCGCCCAGTCATACCTACAGCGGCACGGGTTCCAAAACGGTTAAATTGAGGGTTGAATCTAAGTCGGGCTGTAAAGATTCTTCATCGGTGGTCATTCAAGTTTTTGACAAACCATCTGCTAGGCTTGCTGGGAAGAAAGTCTGTCAAAACAGTACGTTTACATTTTCTGCCGATACTAAAACTGGAGCGAGTTTCTATACCTGGAACTTTGGAGACAGTTCCAATTACACCCAGCAAAACGTAAATCACGTGTACCAGAAATTGGGTTGGATGAAACCATCTCTTACGGTCACTTATACCTCTACCAAATGCACTATACCTCTTGACTCAATCAAGGTTAATCCGTTGCCCAATGCAAATTTTGACATCGTAAATGACACCCAATGTTTCAACGGAAATGAGGTATGTGTTAAGCTCAAACACGACCTGTCTATAACCAAAAGAAATGTCATTTTTGACGATGGATTTAACGATGATTTTTCATCCATAAAAGATTCCATAATCTGCCATAAATACATTGATAAAGACGGTGGAACCTACAGTATCACAGTGGAGCTGACCGATTCAAATTCATGTACTCGAACGGTAAAGAAAGACTCGGTGGTCGTCATTTATCCGCAGTTAAAAGCTTCCTTTACCCATCCTTCTTCTGTGGGATGTTTTGGCTTGGGAGTTAAATTTCAAAATACTTCTAACAGAGACTCGGCCGCCGTTAAAAACACAACATGGATTTGGGGCGATTCATCTGTCAGCAATAAACCATATTATTATCCATCCCATGGATTTAATAAAGATGGAATATTCTATGTTAAGTTGGCCCTGACAGATACTTTTGGGTGCTCAGATACCTTTACGTCGCCCAATAAAATTCAAAATACATCCTATGTGGTAGATGCAAAGTTGGATTCGGTATCAAGCCAATGTGCTAGGAATAACTCAACTTTTTTCTACCAAACACCCATTGCTGGGGCCTCTATTGTGTGGCAAATTCCTTATCAATCGAACAACTTTCAATTTTCGTATAACTACCGAACACCAGGCATTTATAAGCCAAAGGTAACCATCAGCAAGAATGGGTGCGATAGCACGGTAATCTTAGATTCGGTTTTAATCAGAGGGCCAGTTGCACGAATGAACGTGGTCAATCAGTTTCAGTGTCAAGTAAAAGATACTGTTTATTTCACAAATGCTTCAAGCGCTTTTTACAACGGATATTTACAATCATACTGGGATGCCGGCGATCAATGGGCTCCCAATTGTGTAATCAATCGAAAGGCGGGCCAAAACGTGGGTAATAACTGCAATTTCTCCAGAGATTCTTTGATCTTTAAGCATCGTTACAAAGACGGGAAGGAGGGATGTTACAATGCTCGATTAATTGTAAAGGACACCGTCTTTGGCTGCGCAGATACGGCCTTTGAACCGCTTCCCCTTATGGCTCCGAAAGCTGCAGGTACATTTACTGCGAGCGATACCAATGCTTGTCCTGGTCCTGAATTTTATAAAACCATCACCTTTGATTTAAATCAATCGGAACCCGTTTGCAAAAAGCTCAATTGGTGGGTCATGTGGGATTCACTTCAAGCTCGCAATACCTCTAATTTTGATAGTAATTGGATTCAAAATAGTTACGCATACAACTACAAAGTGGGTGTTCCCGTAGGTGATTCAAACGGTTATGTGAGTATTGGTTTAGTCATTGAAAATGGTTCAGATACCGCGGGTAAAGTTTGCCGAGACACAGCATGGTACCACAAGGCCTTGAAAGTGACCAAATTGGATGCGAAATTCAATACTCAGTTTGCCGATTCTCTGCATTTTTGTGCCGGTGATTCACTTTGGTTCAGAGTTAAGGACACAGCACAGACCACCGGGATTAAGTTTACTTGGGATTTTGGGGATTCACGGACGCTCACTACCACCAATGTCGATACCGTAAGGCATGCTTACAAGAAATCGGGTTCCTACTGGGTTCGGCTGACTGCTGTTCATCCCAATGGCTGCACCATTTATGAAGAGCGCTACATATCCATTGGGTTTAAACCTGAACTTTTTGTAAATAAGACCTTAATCTGTGCTGAAGTAGACAGTTTTAGGCTCACGGAAAACACCAAATATTACCATTTGGAACAGAATTCTGCCGGTATTTTCAGCAATCCGCAGCGTTATCAAGCAGGTAAAGAACAAATTAAGTACGATTTGGGCAATGGGGCAGGATATCAGTATTTGGGTAAAGCTCCTGTTTTTACATACCACAAACCTGGTGTGTATGCCATTTCTATGGCAGTAAAAGACAGTATGGGTTGTACTGACACATTGAAGAACCACCTGATTTTAAATGTTTCAGGTATTTATGCAGGATTTAATTTGCCCTCCGATACCGTTTTATGTCCCCAAACCTTAAAAATCAGTTCAACGGCCCGAGTAGCTGATACTTCTGGGGCTTCGCTTTCGGGGGATGTCATAATAGGTTGGGAATATACCTTTGGTGGAACCTATCCTAAAAGTTTGTTTGAAAATCCGAATCGGTATTTTGCAACTGGCGATTACCCCATAGTTCAGATAGTGAGAAACAACAGGGGTTGCACGGATACCGCGAGAAAATTGATGGTAGTTGTGGGGCCGGAACCGAAATTTAATTTTTTATCAGATTCTGTAGGATGTGAACCGCTGAAGGTCAAATTTGATAATTTAAGTCGTAATGCGGACGAGTATATTTGGCGATTTAACGATAAGAATAACAATGTATTAACTACCAAAAGTGATAGTAATGTGACGTTGAGTTTTCAAGGTTATGGATTTTATTATCCTCAGTTAGTTGCAAGGGGAACTTTTGTGATCAATGGAAATAGTAAGGTGTGTGAAGCTATTTATCCAGATACTTCTAAAACCATGAAACGCACCGTGGAAGTTTGGGAAAAGCCTCGTGCCAATATGTTTTGGGTAACCAACTGCCGGAACTATTCCACACAATTTTATGATATCACCAGTTTGAATACCGGTTATGTTTCTGAAAGTATTTGGACATTTGGAGATACATCTTTGGGCAGCGACAAGTTGCATCCGCCAAAACAATGGGGAGATACAGGTACCTACTCAGTTAGGCACATCGTGATTTCAAACAATGGATGTGTTGATACGGTTGATAGAAAGGTGAAGGTTTCTCCCCCACCTTCTGCGTATTTTAACTTTACATCCACTTGTATTGGTGAGTCAACCCAATTTTATGATTCTACAGAAGCGTTCAATGATTACATTGATTATCGCAATTGGACCTTCGGTGATGGAGGTCGAAGCGGTGCTTTGAACCCCTTAAAAACTTATGCTGCTGATCAAAATTACACGGTGAATTTGGTCGTACGTAATTCAGCGGGTTGTTTTGATACCGCAACGAGAAACATTCTGATTTTTTCAAGGCCGGTGCCAAATTTCAATGTTTCAGGAATTTGTTACGGCGATTCTTCGCGTTTCTTGAATTTAAGCACGTCTAAACAGTCTATTGACAGTATTTTATGGAATTACGATGATTCTTCTTATTTCGGGGGATGGCAACAAAAACACAAATACAAATATCCAGATAATTTTAGGGTCAAACTTAAATTGAGAACCATCCACGGTTGTCAAGATAGTATTTCAAAATGGGCTTTTGTATATCATATTCCGCAAGCAAAAATTCAATTCACGGCAGACTCAGTACAGTGTTTTACACAGCATTCCCTGAAGGCTTTAGATGCTTCTACGATCAAGGTGGGTTCAACAACATCTCGGTGGATGTTGGGAAATCAAAATCCCTATGCGAATTACACAACCACCAATATATCGCATCGATTTAACGATACGGGCACTTATGCCATGCGATTGATATCGGTTTCCAATTTTGGTTGTAGGGATACGATTTTTAGTAAGTTTAAGATATTACCCTCTGTAGTGCCCAATTTTGGAATCGACAAAGTTTGGCAATGCTTTAGAGGAAATGAGTTTACATTCAACGATTTATCGTCCCTCAAAAAAGGAAGTTATACTGCTCAATGGACCTACAGCGATGGGATACGAAGCAATGTTATTAATGCAAATGGAAGCGTCAAGCATTCATATAAAGATACGGGATATCAGTGGGCCATGCTGCGAACTCTAACAGACCAAGGATGTTCTGATACGCTGTTCAAATCAGTGCGGTTACTGCCTATGCCCAAGGCTGATTTTGTGGTAAATGATTCTATTCAATGCATTAAAAATCAATATTTTGAATTTGCAAACACATCATCGATTTTTTGGGGAAATCTGTCGTATTTGTGGAATTTGGGCAATCAGAGTCAATCCGCTTTGACTTCTCCAACCACCAGTTATCCGGATACTGGCTATTGGAACGTTCGATTGATAGCTACTTCTGCGTTTCAATGCAAAGATACTATTCAAAAGCGCGTGAATGTGGTTGATATGCCAGTTCCTCTGTTTGCCATCAATGATAGCAGTCAATGTTGGAAACAGAATCAATTTAAGTTCACGAACAATAGTACCGATTCTCGAGGCGGAATAAAGGCTTACTGGAATTTCGGCGATGGTATAGGAGATTCAGGTTCTTCTGTGAGCCATACCTATAATAAATACGGCAATCGTTCGGTTCGATTGATAGCACAAACCGTTCACGGTTGTCGTGATTCACTGCGAAAAAATGTATTTGTTAGAGCCATGCCTTTGCCGGCCTTCAGTATTAACGATAGTGATCAATGTGTTAACAATCAAAGGTTTGTTTTTACTAATCAGACCACCATTCCAGTTGGTTCGAGCAGTGTGGTATGGAAATTCAAGAAAGATTCAACTCTGATTGCAAATTCAATAAGTTTGGCGTTTCCGTCTGACACCACCCATCAGATTCGATTGGTCGCTAAAAGTGATTTTGGGTGTATAGATTCCATTGATCGCAAAATTGTGGTTTTCCCTAAGCCTACACCAATCTTTAATATTGTAAATGATTCACAGTGTTTGCTGAACAATCAATTTGAATTCAATGCAGTTAGCAAAATCAAATACGGAACCATGTCTTATGATTGGCAGTTTGGAGATGGTCTTGTTTGGTTGAATTCTTCGACGGTTTCTCATTCGTATGTCAACGACGGATATTATAGAGTGGCAATGCAAGCAACCAGTAATCATGGCTGTATTGATACAGTTTCAATGGGGTTGAATGTTTGGCCTATGCCGGCTGCTGGGTTTACATACAACGATTCGGCACAGTGCTTGGAGCAGAATTATTACAAATTCACCAATTCATCTAAAGTTAAGTTTGGAAGCATGACCTATTGGTGGGATTTGGGTGAAGGCAGTATTGGTGATACCTTTAATTTAACATCGCCTGGATATTTCTATTCTTTTAGTGGATTTAAACGGGCATTTTTAAGGGCTAAATCCAATCACGGCTGTATTGACACTGTTTCAAGAGTGGTTAGGGTAAATCCTATGCCTGTGCCCCGAATAGCGGTTAATGATTCAGAGCAATGTTTGTTTGGAAATAAATTTGACTTTAAAGCCAATAGTATCATTGACGAGGGAAGTATGACTTCGAAGTGGCTTTTAATGGATGGATTTACCTCCAATGTCAAACAGTTTTCACATTCATTTTCGAAGGATTCCTTTTATTGGGTCAAATTGATTGAGACTTCTGATCAGGGTTGCATAGACTCCCAGAGTCGTTGGGTTGTTGCGCATCCACATCCCATCATTGAATTTACCATCAATGATACGCTTCAATGTTTGCGACAGAATCTATTTGATATCACCAATTATACTCGGGTGAAATACGGCGTTTCTTGGGGACAGTGGGATTTTGGTGATGGGTTTAAAGATACAAGTTATGAGGTTTCACATAAGTATTTAAAACATGGAAGATATCCCATTGTTATGCGGGCAATCACCAATCATGGATGTGCAGATACAGGAACTCAATGGGTAAGGGTAGGGGCCATGCCCGAAGTTTCATTTTATACAAATGATGAAGGACAGTGTTTTAGAGATCAAGATTTCATTTTCTTGAATACTTCAAGTATTTTGGAGGGACAGTTTGATTTGACATGGAATTTTGGGGGCAAGACTTTTGTAAAATCAAACACAGATCAAAAATATACGTTTGCTGATACCGGAAGTCATTTTGTAAGATTAGTAGCCAATTCTGACTTGGGATGTATGGACTCCATGACTCAATTTCTTTTTGTAAACCCCAACCCGAAAAGTGTTTTATTGTGGAACGATAGTGATCAATGCATTAATGCACAGAATTACATATTCACTGCAAACAGCAACATTAGCCGCGGAAAGATTGTTGCTCATCATTGGAGCCTAGACGAAGGAGATACCAGGATGAATGGTGGTTCTGTAGAAGCGAAAACATATTTAAATTCAGGATTTAAAACTATCAGATTAGTGAATATTTCGGATAGTGGTTGTATTGACAGCGCTGTTCGAGTAGTACGTGTTTATCCTCGTCCAACGGCTTTGATAGGTATTAATGACAGTGCACAATGTTTGTTCCAAAATCAATACATTTTCAACAATCTGAGTACCGATTCATTCAGTCTAATTAGGCAATGGTGGGATATTAATAAGGAGAAATCGGAAATAACCTCAAACGTAAATTATCGGTTTTTGTCGCCAGGTTTCAAGCGAATTTATTTGACGGTGGAGAGTTCTGTTGGATGTTTTGATTCTGTAAGTCGAGCTGTGTACGTAAAACCCATGCCAGACCCCGTATTTTCTCCTTTGAGAGAATATTATTGTGAAGGTTCAGGAAACTATGTCTTGACACCTAATACCATGGGTGGTATTTTTTACGGTAAAAACATGGTTGGATCTGATCTGATCCCAACGTTCCTTTGGAAGGATACAATCAGGTATATCATAACTGTAAATGGTTGCACAGATAGTTCAAATCAAACTACCTGGATTTACCCTTATCCTAGGGTGAATTTAGGAGCTGACAGTATTTTATGTAAAGACGAACTTTTGGAATTAAGTATAGATAATTGGAACACGCAATATGTTTGGGATGATGGTAGCGTGCTGCCTGCTCGAAGAATTGTAAAACAAGGACTTTATTGGGTTAAGGCAACAAACATATGTGGAGTGGCCGCAGATAGCATAAACATCCAATTCAGAGATCATAACTGTAGGGTTTATTGTCCCACAGCATTTACTCCAAATTCAGATAGTAAGAATGATTATTTTAGACCTATTGTGTATGATGTGGATGAACTCAATTATCACATATACAACCGATGGGGGGAGAAGTTATTTGAAGGCACATTGAACGATTTGGGTTGGGATGGTACATTTGGCGGAAATATCGTTCAATCAGGGAGTTATATTATTATGTTTGAGTATAAATATAAAAGTGGAAATAGATTGTTGCGTGGTTCACAGCAGGTGGTTTTTCACCTTTTGAGGTAAGTTATGGTAGCATAACATTCGTCATTTTAGCTATATTTTCATAAGATAGAATAAGATTTAATGCGGTCATTCTAGAGAAAGTGTGTATGTGAACTGTCTTAGGTTAACTTTGATCTCAGGTGAATGAAAAAGGAGGGGCGAAGGTTCTTGATTTGGTTAACCCGCCCCTTTCTTTTTTTGATCATTCAAACATTTAGAGTACATATGAAACCTGATATTAGTGATCCACAAGAAAAAAGAGTCTTGAAAAATTCCAACCGAAAGCTAAAACGCAATACGGCTATAGCATTTTATGTTGTTTCTCTTTTTGTAATGCTTGTTGGATTGCGAACCACTTTTTGGGTTTCTTTGTTAATACAGCCGATATCAGTGTTGTCGCTATATTACATTTATGTCTTTAGAATCCGAAAGTTGTATCAAATAAACTCATTTCCGATAGTTTATGCGGTGGGAATAAGTCTGCATATTTTGCTGAGTTTACTGTTGTTCGTTTGGTTAGTTACATCTTCGGTTTGAAGCTGATGTATTATTTCATTGGGAGATAACCCCATATGTTTTTTAAAGGTGCGCAACATGGTACTATTTGAGCCAAATCCTGCGGCTTCACCTAGAGATTCAATGGTGTGAGAATGATGTTTGTTTTTCGATATTAAGTCGATTACTTTTACCATTCTGATGAAATTTTTATATCCGTTAAAACCAAAATCTTGATAGTATCTAAACAAAAATTTCAAGTGATGTACAGGGATTTTGGTATTTATACTGAGGTTTTCTATTGCGAATTCGTCGCTGTTAAATTCTGATTTGGTGCACGCATACTCTTGAATGGTTTCCATTATCAGTGTGAGATCAGTGTTTTCAGAAAATTGATTTTGATCGATGGTAGGATTTTTCCAACCAGCGATTTCTAATTTCGTCGGAAAATTATATACCGAGGTAATATTTGTTGATTTCCAATTAGGTAAACCAAGTAGTAGTTGAGGTTTCATCCATACATAAACCACTATGGTCATCAGATACATATTTTTCACTATGAGATGTTCAGTATTGGTTATTATGGGTCTATTTTGCCAAAACGCTGATAAAACCTCTTTGCCAAGAAATAGGTAAAATAATGTGAATGGAATCATTTGAATCATCACCCAAATGCCAATTTCTTTTCCATGTTTTCCAATAAAATCACCCTTTGAAACGGCTTTGATGAACATTTGATAGATCATAAATAAATATGGAAATGCTATAAACAGCCAAATTAAATATAGGTATTTGGCCTTTAAGAGCATATTCAACTCTTGTACAGATTGGTCATAGATAAAGTCACTATGAATATTTGAGGGATTTTGCTTATAAATAATCCAACTTGTTAATACAATCGAAAAGGAAATAATTCCAGGTAAGAAGTGCCAATAATAATTATTCTTCCATTTGAGTTCATCTGTGATTAAAGCTCTATGATATAGAAATACACTCGCAGGCACGACAAATTGGAAGCCGACAAACAAATAAAATGGGAAAACGGTAAAATCAACCAACTTAAGATTAAAAAGTCCGTTAATAAAATTTCTAATGCTTAGAGCAAATATAATAAGTGATAACAATTTTGATAGATAAGGATTCTCCTTACCCGCGAAGAATAGATAAAATGCGGCAAATAAACCTAAAGTCGCAATAAATAAGTTAATCCAATTTAGGCTTTCATGCATATTGCTTTAAAGATTTAAAGTTACGCAATTGAGAATCTAGATATGAGTATTTTTTTTCCAGATTTTGACGCTTTAACCGATTCTCCGTTGTGGAGTAAAACTTGATTTCCAGATAAGCTATTGATGTGTTTAATATGTACCGCAAATGATCTATGAGTTCTAATAAAACATTTTGGAAGTTGTTCTAGTAGCTTTTTTAAATTCTTGGAAACAATGT
>JACCDU010002072.1_pt1 | contig 22675 bp, 18 predicted proteins | sample 7446081 | NCBI WGS metagenome assembly JACCDU01 (sample SAMN15323447, study PRJNA562643) | freshwater metagenome | isolation source: river surface water | place: USA:Blue River Watershed | collected 2017-08-17
ACCTCAACATTATCTCTGTTGAAAGACTCTCTAAAAACGATTCTTCCAATTCTTCCGAAACCGTTTATTCCTAATTTTACTTTTGACATTTTAATTTAATTTTAGATTTAGTTTATTTAGTGTGATTTTTCATTTGGCTTCAAAACCAAAATATTTTTATTATTAAATAGATACAATATCAGAAACGCGTAACAATTCTGTATCAATTTCTGAATGTCCTTTAATAGCTTGTTCCAAAGGAGTCAAGGTAATTTTATCTTGATTGATTCCTGCCATAAAGTTAGATTTACCCTCTAGTAAAGACTCAACCGCTTTTACTCCTAGTCTACTTGCTAAAACTCTATCAAAACAAGATGGAGAACCTCCTCTTTGCATGTGTCCTAATACAGAAACTCTAACATCATACTCTGGTAAATTGGACTCTACATAATCTTTTAATTCGAAAACGCTTTTACCAATTTTATCTCCTTCGGCAATTACAACAATACTAGATGATTTACCTGCTGCTTTACTCTTTTTAAGAGAATCTAATAATCGATCCAATCCCATATCTTCTTCAGGAATTAAGATTTCTTCAGCACCAGCACCAATACCAGCATTTAATGCAATATGACCCGCATCACGTCCCATAACTTCAACTAAGAATAGACGGTTATGAGAACTCGCTGTATCACGGATTTTATCAATTACTTCTACAACAGTATTCAATGCAGTATCATACCCTAGAGTATGACTTGTTCCAAAAATATCGTTATCAATAGTACCTGGAATTCCAATTACAGGGAAGTTGTATTCAGAATTGAATAATAAAGCACCTGTAAAACTTCCATCACCACCAATAACAACAAAAGCATCGATTTCGGCTTTTACCAAATTATCATATGCCTTTTTTCTTCCTTCTGGAGTTTTAAATTCCATTGAACGAGCTGATTTTAAAATCGTCCCTCCTTTATTAATGATATTATTTACGCTACGGGGTCCCATCTCTTTGAAGTCACCTTCAATCATTCCTTGGTATCCTCTGTAAATCCCTACGCATCCAATATTATGGAAAGCACAAGTTCTAACAACTGAGCGTATAGCAGCATTCATTCCTGGTGAATCACCACCCGAAGTAAGAACACCTATTTTTCTTATTTTATTTGGCATTATTATAGTATTTGGTGTAAAATTAATAAACGTGCATTAGTTTCAAAGCGATGTTTTTAATAAATTAGAAAAACATTGTAAATTCAAACGTTTTCGTTAATAAGTTTTCAAAAAAGCAATAAAAATAATTATTTTTTAAAAAAAATCAATAAAATAGTTACAATTTGATAATTAGTGAATTCTTTACAAATTATATTTAGTCTTCTTCTGGAATTACTGCCTCCTGATTTTTTTTAGGCGCTTCTTTATTTGACTTTTTCGAATTTGAAAATCGAATAAAATCAGGTGCCATTTCTGAATCTTGATCTAAATATTCTGCTGGAATAGTTTGAATTATACGTTGTTTCTTGAATATTTTTTGTACCAATTCTTTAAAGGTGTCAAAATCAACTTCATAAGTAATACCTGCACCTTGGGTATACCCTATACCTTGACCAATATAATTAATGTCGTTTTCTTTATTAAAAAATCGCAAATTTAATGTCCCATCATCGTTTACGCGCCAAAGCAACTCTACATTACCTATAAATGCCGTTTGGTTTAAGCCTCCAAAAGGCACTCCTAATTTGCCATTAAAAGTAATTCTCTCATTTATTTTTGAAGAAATAGAAGCCTCAAAACGACCATCTGTTTCTTTACCTAATCGTTTGTCTGCTCCTACAACGTTAATTCCTAAATTAAACTTCTCGTCTTCTGATTTAATAACGTTACCTAATAAACCTGTGGCGGTTTCAAATAAACTCCCTGATAAGTCGCTTTGACTCATTCCTTCAGCACTTAAAAAACTCCCTGCTGACAATAAATACAACGCCTGTGTCTGGCGTACTTCTTTATCATACAATTTAGTTTGAATCTCCGATTTTAATACACTACTTACCGTTGGAAAATCTATATTAAAATCAGGTTCTGGACTCATTAAATCTCCTTTGATTCCAATAATAACTTCAACAGGAACTTTTTTATTAAACGATGAATTATCAATTAACAATGAAGGGTTTGCGGTGGTTTTATAAACAGCTTCTAAATTCAATTGGGCTCTCAATGGATTTCCGTCCCAGGAGATTGAACCGCCTTTTTTTACAGAAAATCGCTTATTAATTCCTGTTGTTCTAAAATTATAAGTTCCTTCATAGGCCTGAAAATCTCCCCACATATTAAATTTTCCAAGGGTATTAATTTTAAATAAAAGAGAACCATTACCCTTTCCCTTCATACCATGTCCTGAATTTCGATCTAATATTACTTCTACCTCGGCATCTGGTGTAATATTAAAATCAAACTCTAACTCTAAGCCATTATAATCGCGAACTTTTTCTACTATACCCCTTTGTAAATTAAATTTTTCCCTAGGAGTGATAAAATGCAAAAATGCGTTATCACTTACACTCTCTGCATTATTAATTGGAATCTTAATCGAAGTTCCTTTTTCAGATTTCGCATCAACATTAATAAAAAGTCTATTAGTAGGCCCTTTAATAGTCGCAACTCCGTTAATAAATGCCATTCCAAAATAAGCCGCATCTTCAGTGTCTTTAGTATCTAATGCCAATAATCTTTTAGAAGATATTCCTAAATCTAATTTCCAATCTGAAAAATTATTATGTTCTATTGTTCCGTTTAAAACACCCTTGGTAGCAAATTTTGAATCAGTTAAAAGATTATTCCTAAACAAAAACTTCTCATCAGTTAAATCTACAATTGTTTTATCCATCAAAAAATAATCAACTCCCAAATAAGGGACACTCATACCAGCTTTGTCCAGATAAAGCCGACCATTTATCTCTGGTCTGTTTATATTCCCTTGAACTGTTGCGTTGCCGGAAACCATCCCTCTAATGTTTGACAATACTTCACCTCCAATTGGATCTAAAGTTGCTAACTTAAATTGATCTAGTTTTAACCTTAAATCCAATAACGTTTCATTATTTTGAACAATAAGATTTCCACTAGCATTAAATGATTCAAAATCATTATCTATAATAGCAGAATTAATAGCAAATTTTGACAAGCTCTCGTCTCCTTCAATATCCAGATCAAGAGTACCTAAATTTGTATTATTGAGATTCAAGTGATCAATTACTAAAGATGCTGTCGGTCGATAAACTGCTTTATCTTGTTTAAAATTGACTGATCCGTTAATATTTCCATCAAAAACAAACAATTCATCTTCAGGAGTAATTTTATTCAAATTCACATCCTTAAAACTCAATTTTAAATCCTTATACGAATTACCTCTTATCATCCCAAGCAATTCAATTCTTTGATGTTCGTGAGACAAAACAATATCTTCAATTGCAAATTCTTTTAGCTCTTTGTCAAAAACAATACGATTATCTTGTGTGTCATTCTCATTCAAAAACCATAAATAATCCTTGAATTTCACTTCTGATTTACTAATCCCCACAACATTTTTCTTGTCTTTATTAATCGTGTGGTATAGATTCAAATTAAAATAATCTTCTCCTTTTGCTCCTCCTTTAAACTCCGTACGAAAAAACAAGGAGTCTTTCATTGTCACATTAATCAAGCTAAAATCACGTATTTTATAATACTTCGATTTAATAGAATCCAACTCGATGTATGCATTATACAATGGATTTTTATTGTCTACATTAATCCTAACATTATCAAAAGTGTTCTTAGCGGCAATAATCTGAGGTGAATTAAAGTTGAGTTTAAATTCATTTTTATCCGAATTAATTTTCCCTTTTACAACAGTATTGGTTTCAATAGAAATTTCAGGAAAAAGCACTTCTACAATTTTATTATTGATCGAAAAATCAAAATTTAAAAATTGCCCCTTTTCTACCTTATTCGGTTTGTAATTGGTATAAAGACTACCTAAAGAATTTTCAACTAATTTTTGTAATTGATTGAATTTGTATTTACCCTCAATTTTTCCTTCAACTATATCTGGAGAATTTACCGTTATCGTTCTGATTTTATTTTCGTCAAAACTAGAATTAACTTTAAAATTAGTAAAGAAATAAGTTGATTTAGAATTAGTGTAAGTAGTTTGATTTACAAACACATCTCCTTGTAAATTATCTATCGTATTACCTGCCACTTGCACTACAATATCTCCTTTCAATAAAGAGGTTGCATCATTAGCAAACTTTAATTGATACAAATTAGCATTAGCAATACCAATATGAAAATCAAATCGGCTGTCTTTTTTAGTCCAATCAACCAAACCATCAAAAGTCAAATTCAAATTAGGGTCGTTTATTGATACCTTCCCTTGATAAATAGGCATTTTAAAGTTTCCATTTACCTCTAAATTATGATACGAATAGTTGTTGTAATCCATTTGAGAAATAGCCCCTTTAATTTGCGTGTTCAAATATTTCTCGGTAAAACCAATACCATCAATATCTAAATTCAAACTAATTTTACCCAAATCTTTTTCAGACACAAAGGTTCCTAGATCAAAATTATCTAAAACTACATTCCCAACGTAAGATGCTTTATCAATAAAATCAATAGAATGCATCACAAAATTTGATTTTACATTTCCTAAAGCAGTAGTCATTGTAAAGTTCGCATCAATATCTTTTGTAGTTAATTCCGTTGTTCCAACTAAATTAAACTTACCTAATTTTTCTACGTTAGCTGGCAATGTCTTTCCTAATACATTAGGCAACAAGGTCACTAGATCTTCATAACTTGACGAAAGTGTACTAAACTTTCCTTTCATATAGAATTCCTGACCTTTTTTAGGAAACAAGTTTTTAAATCGGATGGCTCCAATCATTTTACTTTTTTTAGAATCCACCAAATTCAGTTGACTAACTTTTAAATTATTCAGTGTTCCTAATAGATTTCCTTTAGTATAAAAGAATTGGTTTTTACCTAGTTCTTTGTAAAAACAACGAATATCATTCGAGGCTAAAGTAGATGAGGCCAATTGTACATCAAATTGTACTTTATTATTGAAATCCGCAAAATCTTCAATCTTGTAATTCAGAGCGACATTTGCTTTTATTTCCGAGTTTTCTTTAGTTAATGCTTCTAACTTAGTTAATTTGATTTGCTTTTTGGTATAACTAAAAATTCCGCTTAATTTTTTTACATACACCCCACGGTGATCTAAAAATGACATTTTTAGAATATTGGTATTCACATCGGGGCCGTACAATTTGAAATCGGACAGTTGAATATTTAGTTTGGTGAAATCGACATCCTTAGGTACTACTCTATTTTCATCCGTGAGAATGAAATGCCCTTTGGTAATTTGAGCGTCTTTGGCAATCAATAAAAAATGTTTTTTAGATGGTTTCTCCTCTCCAAAGGCATTAATAAAAACATCTAAATTAGTCAGCTTTTCTTTTTTGTAGGTTTTTAGATTAAATAACACTTCGTCCAAGTGTAAATCACTAAAAATTAAATCCCCATCAAGCAATTTTTTCCAATCTAAAATAGAAGTCTTGATTCGGCCAGCATAAATTAAAGTATCTTGATGATGGTCTCTAATCAATACATTTTTAAATTTTACTCCGCCAAAAGGAGAAATAGCAACCTCATCTATCGCAATATCGGTTCCAAAGTCTTTATTAACCGTAGTCATAACGTACTTAGCGATACTCGTTTGCACCACAGGCAAGCTCAGCGCAATGCCCAGAATCAGCAAAAAGAGGATAAATCCAATTAGCGAATACGATACTATTTTTTTGACGTTTTTGATACGGCTTACAATTTAATTTTTTGAAATTCTAATTTGCCTTCCCAAAGAAGACGCTTTAAATAAAAATTCTTTAATTTTGGCTCCTCTGTTCAACAGATACAGAACGCCAAATATAATTTAAAATTCGCGCTTTTTTATGCAAAATTCCGAGGTTTTTATTCTTGCCATCGAAAGTTCTTGCGACGATACTGCAGCAGCCGTTTTACATAACGATAAAGTACTGTCTAATGTTGTTGCCAATCAATTGATTCACAATCAATATGGCGGTGTAGTTCCTGAACTAGCTTCAAGAGCCCACCAACAAAATATAGTTCCGGTGATTGATGCTGCGCTGCGAAAAGCAAATATACAAAAAGAACAGCTGTCTGCAATTGCTTTTACACAAGGCCCAGGTTTAATGGGGTCTTTGTTAGTAGGCAGTTCTTTTGCTAAATCAATGGCATTGGCATTACAAATTCCGTTAATCGCAGTCAATCACATGCACGCTCACATTTTAGCGCATTTTATTGACGAAGAAGGATTCGATAAACCTGAATTTCCTTTTTTGGCGTTAACCATTAGCGGGGGGCATACGCAAATCGTTCGTGTTGATGGTTTTTTTGATATGATTATTATTGGCGAAACCACTGATGATGCCGTTGGCGAAGCTTTTGATAAAAGTGCCAAAATACTAGGACTGCCTTATCCTGGCGGACCTTTGGTAGACAAATATGCGCAATTAGGAAACCCTAAAGCATTCCCTTTTACCAAACCTAAAGTACCTGGTTTGGATTTTAGTTTTTCGGGATTGAAAACCGCTATTTTGTATTTCATTCAAAAGAAAAAACTAGAAAATCCGAACTTTATTGATGAAAATATTAATGACATTTGCGCTTCCATTCAACACACCATTATTGAAATTTTAATGGACAAATTGAAATTAGCAGTCAAAGAAACTGGAATTAAACAAATTGCCATTGGTGGCGGTGTTTCTGCCAATTCCGGAATACGCAACACCCTAAAAGATACTGAAAAAAAATACGGATGGAAGACTTTCATTCCTAAATTTGAATACACCACCGATAATGCTGCAATGATTGGAATTGTAGGTTATCAAAAGTTTTTATCGGAACATTTCGAAACTTCATCGGTAATTTCGAAAGCACGAATTCAATTCTAAAATTATGCAATTATTTTATAATGCTACTATAAACGAAGCCACTGAAACCTTTTCTTTCGACAGAGAAGAAAGCAAACACATTATTAAAGTATTACGTAAAAAAGACGGAGATATTTTATTTGTAACTAATGGTTTAGGATTTTTATTTAAAACCGAAATTGTATTAGCTTCCGATTCGAAATGTACGGTTCAAATGGTATCCTTTGAAAAAGCAGCTGCTGCTCCATTTCAATTGCATTTAGTCGTAGCGCCAACCAAAATGAACGACCGATACGAATGGTTTTTGGAAAAAGCAACCGAAATTGGTATCCAAGAAATCACTCCTATCATTTGTGATCGTTCCGAAAGAAAAGTAATCAACATCGAGCGTTTTGAGAAAATTATTCTCTCAGCTATGAAACAGTCTAACGAATTATATTTACCTAAACTAAATCCTGCTATTTCGTTTAAAGAATTCATGAAACAAAAAAACAAAGGACTGCAACTGATTGCGCATTGTGAAGAAACGGATAAAAAAACACTAAAATCTGTTTTACAATCGAACACAGACGTTACCATTTTAATTGGTCCTGAAGGTGATTTTTCCGAAAAAGAAATCGCATTGGCATTGGAACAGAATTACATTCCTGTTTCTTTAGGAAATACAAGACTCCGCACTGAAACAGCCGCTGTAGTAGCCTGTCATAGTGTGGTGTTTTTTAATGAGAAATAAAATGACTATGAGAAAAATCCATTTCTTATTGTTATTCCTATCTTTTCAATGCTTCGCTCAGGAAATTGCCTTGGTAAAATACCACGGAGGTGGCGATTGGTATGCGAACCCTACTTCATTACCCAATTTAATTCGTTTTTGTAATACCACTATTCAGACGAAAATTAAATCAAAACCGGCTACGGTTGAACCGATTAGTCCAGACATTTTTAGCTACCCTTATATCCACATGACGGGTCACGGAAATGTAGTTTTCAATCCCGAAGAAGAAACCAACCTGAGAAATTACTTAAACTCAGGCGGATTTCTACACATAGATGACAATTACGGGATGAACGAATACATTCGGAAAGCCATAAAAAAACTATTTCCATCAAATGAATTAGTTGAAATTCCAGCCAATCACCCCATTTTTCGAAAACCTTTTTCTTTCCCAAATGGTTTGCCTAAAATTCACGAACACGATAATAAGCGACCACAAGCCTTTGGGATTTTTATAAAAAACCGATTGGTGTTATTGTATACTTTTGAATGTGATTTAGGAGATGGTTGGGAAGATGCCGAAGTACACAACGATCCTATTGAAGTACGCCAAAAAGCACTAAAAATGGGTGCTAATATTATCAATTATATTTTCAATAATTAATGCAACTTACTCACGAAAATACTTCTTTCGAAAAGAAAAACTTCCCAATTACCTTGGTTTGTGACCATATTTATTTTCAACAAAATATAGGTTCGCTATTTCGAATTGGAGAAGCTTTTGGCATTGAAAAAATTATTTTTATTGGTAAAGACATTCCTTTGACTCCTAGAAAAATAAACAAAACTTCTCGAAGTACTCATTTGCAAGTGCCTCATACCATTATTGAAGAAACAGAAAGCGCGATTGATTATTTATTGAAAAACAAGTACGAAATCATTGCTTTAGAAATAGCAGAAACGAGTTCGCCTATTAATGAAATAAAAGTAAATAACAACCAAAAAACTGCCTTGCTAATTGGAAGTGAAATAGCAGGTATTAGTGAACCGCTATTAGCTATTGCAACCCAAATTACTCATATCACTATGTTTGGTTCCAATAGCAGTATGAATGTCGTTCAAGCTACAAGTATTGCTTTGTATGAGATTACCAATAAATTAAATCAATAAGAAACAGTTAAAGGCAAACCAACTCCTTTTGAATCTTTTCCTATCTTTATACCATAAATCAATATTCATTTGAAATGATTACATCTAAAACAATTGCTAACGGAATTTTGAGATCCATTGGGACTTTGGTTGTTATAGCCATTTCTCTTTATTTTTTATATCAAATACAGTCCGTACTCATTTATCTTATAGTATCCTTAATTCTCACCTTAATTGGAAAACCCATCATGAGTTTTTTAAAAACTCGTTTACGATTCCCCAATATTGTAGCTACCATAAGCACATTAGTTTTATTCTTTCTCCTTATCCTTGGATTTATTTCACTTTTTATCCCTTTGATATTATCTCAAAGTGAAAACTTATCTTTACTCAATACCGCTCAAATAGAACAAAATATCAATGAGTTAATCAATCAAATTGCGGTTTTTCTCGATAATCACAATTTAGATTCTACCAAAATTTTAAAAGAAGCCAATATCACTTCTAAAATTAATTTCCAGTTTATTCCAGAATTATTGAATACTGTGATTGGTACTATTAGTAGCTTTGGTGTGGGACTGGCTTCGGTATTTTTTATTACTTTTTTCTTTCTAAAAGACAAAGTTCACTTTATAGAAACACTAAAAAAATTAATTCCAGACAGCCACGAAGAGCCAATAATTAATTCACTAGATAAAATCAATCATTTATTATCTCGTTACTTTATAGGGTTATTATTGCAACTAAGTATTGTTTTTGTTTTGTACTTGATTGTCTTATCCATTTTCGGAATTTCTGATGCTGTTATCATCGCTTTTTTATGTGCGGTTTTAAATATAATCCCTTACATAGGTCCTTTAATTGCATCCATTTTAGCTGCTGTCCTAACTATGATAAGTCATTTAGGTAATGATTTTCAAACAGATACTTTGCCTACTACAATTTATATTCTAATTGGATTTTGGATTGTACAACTCATTGACAATAATCTATCACAACCTTTTATTTTTTCTAAAAGTGTAAGTTCTCATCCATTAGAAATATTCTTAGTAATTTTAATCGCAGGTTTCCTCTCTGGAATATTAGGAATGGTAATTGCTGTGCCTTTATACACTATTTTAAAAGTAATTGGGAAAGAATTTTTTCCAAATAATGTGGTGATTCAATTATTAACTAAAAACATCTAATCTTGGATTTACCTATTTTAAATTCTAGAATACAGGAATTTATTCAAGAACAAATTGGTGTTTCCATTTCAAAATTAGCGCTTCAAAAAAATCCTTTTCCAGAAGTGGCATGGATAACTATTTTAAACCAAATTGAAGCCAAGACCAAAGCAAAAGATAAATTACCTACTTGGTTCAAGACTGCTACTATTATTTTCCCTTCTAAAATTTCTGTAGAGCAAACTTCGTCAGAAAAAACGGCCGAATACAAATCGAGTCTTATTGAAGGTGACAGCCTTATTGATTTGACAGGTGGTTTTGGCGTGGATGATTTTTACTTTGCTAAAAAATTTAAAAATGTCACGCATTGCGAAATCAATTCGGATTTATCAGAGATTGTCAAACACAATTTCAACCAATTAGGGGTTACCAATATTGACTGTATTACTGGAGATAGCTTAGCTACTTTAGAATCAACTTCCATAAAATGGGATTGGATTTACATTGATCCTTCTCGACGTAATGATGCCAAAGGCAAAGTTTTTATGCTTAAAGACTGTTTACCTAATGTGCCTGAGAATTTAGATTTCTATTTTGAAAAATCAGACGCTATCTTAATTAAAACAGCGCCTTTGTTAGATATTGCCGCTGGACTATCCGAATTACAAAATGTGAAAACAATCCATATTGTAGCTTTGGAAAACGAAGTAAAAGAATTGCTTTGGGAATTGCACAAAAACTATTCGGGTACAATTACTATCAAAACGGCTAATCTTACTAAAGAAACTATTGCTACCTTTGAATTCCAACTCAACGAAGAAATCACCGAATCCAATTATTCACTACCGGAACGCTATTTATACGAACCCAATAGCGCCATTATGAAATCAGGCGGTTTCAATGAAGTTAGCACTGCTTACCAATTGAACAAACTGCACAGACATTCTCATTTGTACACCTCCAATGAATTAATTGATTTTCCTGGACGCATTTTTGAAATTCAAGAAAGCATTCCTTATGCCAAAAAAGAACTCAAAATTCATTTGGAAAATTCCAAATGTAACATTACAACTCGGAACTTTCCCGAAACGGTAGATAGTATTCGAAAAAAATGGAAGATTAAAGAGGGAGGTAATTCGTATTGTTTTTTCACAACCGATATGAATAATGATAAAATAGTTTTAATTTGCACCAAAATAAAATAACCATGAAACACGTACTTGCTATCGCTATATTCTTATTCAGTTTACCATCATTCGCACAAAAACCATGCGAATATACTACTGATATAACCGATTCTATTGGCACCTATAAATCTACCAAAGAATACATGATTGCCGAGAAAAACTTTGCTGGTACGTCAAGTTATATCTTCTTTTCTTTGGCTGTAGCCGATGGAATGCCTTTGTTGAACGTTCAATTGATTCAAAAAAGCAAAGGATTTATGAAAGCCAATTGTTTCGATAAAAATTCGAAATTATTTTTACAATTAAACAATGGAAAAGTAGTGACTCTAATCCACACAGATAAAGAAAACTGCGGAACCATGCTACGTGATGACAAAGGATTTGATAATCGTCTCACGCCTGGAACTTTTATGTTTATGAAAGATAGTTTTGAGGAATTAAAAAAATCACCTGTATCGATGATGCGTATTAAATACCTAACTGATACGGAAGATTATGTTCTTAAAAAACAATTCACTTCAGAACTAAATAATGAAGTGTATGAGCCTGAAACCTATTTTATTCAAAACATTGATTGCGCTAAATAGTTGAGATTAAAACTGATTTAATCGCATTTCCATTTGGTATTGGAAACTTTATCCTTTGAAGCATTGAGCAAATTATAATGCCACCACTCCGAATCAAAAGAGACAAAACCGTTTTCTTGCATGATTTGTTTCAGGAATACTCTATTTTGCTTCACCTCATTAGAGAGATTTTGGTAATTATGACCCGCTTCGGCGCCAAAGAAATCAAATGGAGTTCCCATATCCAATGCCACACCTTTGCTATCTACTAAAGTAATATCAACCGCTCCTCCTCTATTATGTATGGAACCTTTAGCTGGGTCGGCTACATATTCCGGATTAGAAACAATTTGCCACATTCTTTTTTGAATATCCAAAGGACGGTAACAATCAAATAGCTGGATTCGGTAGCCTTTTCGAATAAATTCCTTATTGGCTTTGATCAAGGCTTTTACGGTTTTTAAACGCAAAAAACATTCGGCACAATCATACACTTTGGCATTCAAAAAATTGTCCGTAGTAGCATATTTCATGTCATACACAAAATCAGCGCTATAGTCTTTTAAATTGACAAAAGTAGTATCCGAAACCGCTGCTACCCGCTGCGCTTTTAGCAAAGTAGTCGCTGCAAAGAAAACTAGTAGTAAAAAAGATAATCGCAATCGCATCGCTTTATTTTCTTATAATTATCTGTTAAAAGTATTTCTTTTTTTTGACTCTTTAGTACCAGTTCTATTAAATTTGAATTCGTTAAATAGAAAATCTTATTTTTGAATAAAATTATTACTATGAAAACCCAATCTATAGTTTGTACTTTCTTTATTTTCATCACTACTTTTTCGGTATCGGCTCAAACTAAAAAAAACATTCCTGCTAGCCAGATTGAATTTCAATCATCGGAATACAAAAACAAAATGTTTTATCTAGCTAGTCACTATGGGAAGTACCAAACTCTTTTGGATTCCGTAAAAGGAACTAATGACGGAAAGTTAGTCTTCAAAAAAGACCAAAAATACGTTGAAGGAATCTATATGCTAGTGACTTCTGACAAGAAAATAGAATTGGAATTCTTGATGGATGCCACCCAAAAATTCAACATTCAAGTTACCAATCCTACTGAGAAAACAATAGCTATACAAAATTCGCCTTTGAATCAAGATTTCAACAACTTCAATTCTTTTTTCAGAACCAAAATGGAAGGAATCAAAGCCTTAGAAAAAACATTAGCCGATAAAAAGTCCAAACAAGACAGTGCTTTAGTTATTAAAGATTTAAAGAAAATTCAAAGTGAAATCAACACCTATAAAAACAATTACATCCAGTCGAATCCTAGCAATACCTTGGCGTTATTATTCCAAATGAGCCAACCTATCGATAATTTCTTGAACAAACCTGCCGATGAAAAACTAGCCACCAGAACCGATTCGATTGCCTATTTGAAAAAACACTTTTTTGACGGAATTGATTTTAAAGACAATCGCTTGTTGCGCAATCCGTTTTTAGAGAACCGCATCGCTACCTATTTCAACTCTTTTGTTCCTGTAACTCCCGAAGCGGTTACCACTGAAATAGTCCAGATTTTGAATCAAACCGACCTGCCTAACGGAGACGTGTTCAAATACCTCAGCCTACATTTTGTCGATTTGTATTCCGAACCTAAAATTATGGGGATGGACCGCGTATTTATCAATATTTACAACACCTATTTTAAGAACAAAGAGTATGCTTGGCTGCAGCTCAAACAAAAAGAATTCTTTAAATTCAAAGTATCGAGTATCAAAGACAATTTAGTGGGCGACAAAGGGCGCAATTTATTCATGCTGACCCAAGACCAAAAACGAATTGACTTGTATGACATCAAAGCCAAATACACCGTAATTGCTTTTTGGGATCCTACTTGCGGGCATTGCGCCACCGAAATTCCAAAAATGCATGAGTTATACGAAAAGGAATGGAAACAAAAAGGCGTAGTCGTTTTTGCCGTAAACAACAACACCAATGAAATGGTAAAATGGAAAGAGTTTATTGATAAAGAAAAACTCTCCGATTGGACTAACGTGTACCCCGCTCCTGTGGTTACAGGCAATTATACCAAAGAAGATGTCGATTTTCAAACCCTCTACAACGTGAGACAAACTCCGGTTATCTATCTATTGGACCAAGACAAAAAAATCATTGCTAAAAAAGTAGGTGCCGAAAACTACACAAAAATCATAGAACAATTAGAGAAGAAGAATTAATTGTATTAGTAGCACCCATCCCATCTTCTCAACCCGTGCTGTCCCGCTATTCGCTATATCCCCTAGCGGGGGATGCCACTGCTATCGGGGCTAGAATACCCGTATATTTTTCAGTACAAAAAAAGCAACCGTAGTTGCTGTTATTTTTACATTTATAGAGTAAATATTAGCTTTTCATTGTGGACACGAGCAAGATGCTCGCGCCAGCAGGGGGCTTCCCTATTTGATTTATTTGTCTTAACAGCAATTGTTGGGGGGACTACCGGAGGAAGAATAGAACTAATAGAGTAATGAGTGGGAGGGCTCTTCAAAAACGTGCACATGAAAAATTTTCTGAATTCTGCACACTACATTTATTTATTAGACTATCGTCATTTTTACGGTTTTACCGCAACTAAGTCAATATTTGGCATTTTATAATTGTCTTGCGGGATGTTATATGATGACATTATAATTGAATTGCAAGAACGATTAACTGAAAAGTGGTGTTTTTTGTAAGTTTTAACATTGTAATATTTTTTTTATTACATTTGACATACCCCACTGAATAAATAGCTTTTAAACAAGTTCTTATAAATATTCTTTTAACTTAAACCAAATCTACTATGAGAAAATCATTTTTACTATTCCTTTTTTTAGGGATTTCTATTTTCATCTCTTGTGAGTCACAAGAAGACATCTTCAAAAATCAAGAAAATGTTAGTTCTATTTACAAAACTACAATTAACAATTATTTGACAAAAATAAAGTTAACTGCTGCGGGCAATATTGAAAACGCCAAGAAAATTAATATTCTCATTGAATCCTTAGACTACACCAATGTAAGAGTATATGATTTTCAATCGCCAAAGAAAATACTAGTAGTAAATCTTAATAACTCATCAGGTTCTTCGAGTGCAGTTCAAACAAAAGTTTTATTTGTGATTTTGAACGAAGAAATAATTAGTTCGAGATTAGTCACCATCGATAATAATTCAAGTGCTAGTTTCAACTATATGACGATAATATCTGCTTTTAAAAAAGACACTAACATAAGTGGTTATTCTGGTACTATTACATTTTTTAATTTATTTCAAAGAATGTTGCTCTCAAATCAATACTACAATGGAAATTTGGTTATTAGTAAAGCGATTGAAAAAAATCCTAATGCCATGATGAGCAAAAGTGTTTTATGTATTGAATGGTATCTGGTAACCACTTATCAAGACGGTTTTCAAACTAAAGAATACCAATATACAACATGTGATAGTTGTTCTTTAGATGAAATTTTCGAATCTCTTTGTAATAGTGATGACGGTACTGGAGGATCGGGTGGAATAGATGCCTCACAGGAAATCGAAGATCAAATTGATGATAGTAAATTGGATCCGTGTACTAAAGGCGTTTTGGATAAACTTAAAAATTTAACAAACTCTGACATTGCAAGTATTTTTGAAAAATTTGGTGTACCAGCAAATGGAACTTACAATATCGAAATTGTTTTAGGAAAACCTAAAGATAATGCAAAAGCTTCTACTGCAAGTGTTGAACAAAACAATTATAAGATAACTATTTTAGACACATATATTTATGGGACTGATAATAATGGAAGACCTCCTACAGATTTATCAATTGCTACAGTAATCATTCACGAATTGGTTCACGCAAATTTCCTTGCATTGTTTGATGATTATCATAATAATGGTGATATTTGTGCTTATGACAATTTTACTTGTTTGTATGAAAACTATGTTTCTAAAAATTATCAAGGCACAATAGATGCGCAACATGCCCAAATGTTTGATAGTTATATCGACAAAATGGCATCAATGTTAGCAGAATTCAAGCCTGGACAGTCCTATGAATTCTATCGAGATCTTGCCATGTCTACTATGACTGGATTACAATATTTTGAAGACAGATACCCAAAGGATAGTGCCGAAAGAAGTAGAATAATACAAAGTCGTCTAGCTGAAGACAACAATGAAGTCAGAGGCGATATTTTACCTAAAGGAACACCATGCTCAAAATAAACATATCATGAAAAAAATTATTTATACAATATTAACCCTAACACTTCTTTCCTGTTCCTCAACAAACATAGAAAGACAAATTTTGAGTGATTTTTTAGAAGTAGAATACAAAAAATTTCCTTCTACTAATGTAATTTTAGACAAGGCCTATCCCCGTACAAAATCTTTGGACTACTACATTATGGCCTATGAAGATAGAAATATTCGTATGGGAGATTGGATAAGAATTTCTCCAAAAGGCTACCCGCCATACAATTTTCCAATAGACATAAAAGTGGCAAAAGAATTAAAATCGAAATACAAAGACGACACTACTTACTATTGGAAGAAAAAGGATTTTTACAAACCAAAATTCAAAATTATTAGTAGATATGAATTATTTAACAGGAATAGTTCATTTAATAAGAATTTTTTTGATGGTCATGGTTTTGCTTTTTCTAAACCAATTGTTAGTTCAAATCATAAATATGCTTTTTTATTTTATTCTGATTTCTCAGTGGGCCTTGTTGATACTGGTAGAGTTGAAGCTGTGTTGATGGAAAATATAAATGGAAAATGGAAAATAATAGCATCATATATAGATCCTAACGTTCACTAATAATAAAAAGTTTTTATATGAAATCAAAAAAAATAATTATCTTTATTACGTTTCAAAAAAAATGCCTAAAAAAACAACGGTAATAATATTTCCTATTCTTTGTTTTCTATTTTCCTGTTCCTCTACATACATAGAAAAACAAATTTTGAACGATTTTATAAATGAGCAGAATAAAAACGGCCGCACAATTAAAGTAATTGTAGATAAGTCCTATCCCCGTACAAAATCTTTGGACTACTATGTCATGGCTTATGAAGATAGAAATATTCCCCTGCTGGCGCGAGCATCTTGCTCGTGCCATGTAAATAAACAAATCAATCCAGTTGATTGACATTACTAAACAAATATACTGAAAATTCTTTCTAATTGATACCCACAAAAAAAACCGCTGCTCAAAGTCTCCGATGGCGCGGATTTACAATCCGTGCCTACCGTAGATGGTAGGCGCCCGCTGGCGCGAGCAACTTGTTTGTGCCACTAATTCAACCCTCGCTGCACAAAGTCTCCTGACTTTGTGCTTAATCAAATATAATAAAAAAACTTTCAAAAAAACACAAACAAAAAAACCCACTGTTTCCAGTGGGTTTGTGATGTGAGCGCTATAAATTTAAAATCAAACCAACGAATTGATTTCATGACAACTATTGGTTAAATACAAAACAAGAAAGAACAGTCAAAATTGAATCAACAACCAAAAATGTCACTCAAATTAAAAACAAGGGTATAAATAGTTGAAATATTCAATATCATATAGAACATTTTGTATCTTTAAGTCAGGGTAAAATGACGAATTTAATTATTCAAAAGCAATCAAAAACTATATTTGGATTTTTTGCCCAATGACAAATGACAATTAAAGGATTTATTTAGACGATCAAAACCAAAGAAATTGCAATCCCTTATTTCAAAAAAGATATAACTATTTGCAGTTCCATGGAAAATGTAAATATTATGACACATATATATACTATTAAAGGAATGACGTGTGATGGATGTCGCACAAAAATTGAAAAAGTATTAAATACACTTGAGGGGATTGAAGCTAAAGTTTCATTAAATCCTTCCATAGCTACTATTACTATGGAAAAACATATTCCAACAACCCAATTACAAGATGCATTATTTACCATTGGAGAATACACCATAGAAATAGCCAATAGCAAAACAACACAGCCAGTTAGAACCAATGAAGAAACTACAGAATCTTGTTGTTCATCCCATTCAAAAAGCAATTCAAAAGAAGTCAATATCCCAATTGATGTTAATCTAAATGGAAAATACTATTGTCCAATGCACTGTGAAGGGGAAAAAGTCTATAATAAAGCTGGAGATTGTCCGGTATGTGGCATGGATTTAGTCAAAGTACCCGAATTGATCGTTAGCAAAAGCCAATATACTTGTCCAATGCATCCTGAAGTAATTAGCGAAACAGAAGGTTCTTGTCCAATTTGCGGTATGGATTTGGTGCTCATGGAACCTAGCGATAGCGAAGACCAAAAGATTTATAAGGATTTGGTAAATAAAATGAAAATTACAGTTGTATTTACAATTCCCATTTTCGCCATTGCAATGATAGAAATGGCACATGATAATCCATTGCTCCAACTAATGAGTACTTCAAAATGGAATTGGGTACAACTACTATTATCACTTCCGATTGTTTTCTATACTTGCTGGATATTCTTCGTTCGTGCTTGGAAATCAATAATTACTTGGAACTTGAATATGTTTACACTTATCGGAATTGGCACAGGTGTAGCTTTCTTATTCAGCTTAGTAGGTATGTTTTTTCCAGATAGTTTTCCAAGTGAATTCAAAACCGAGCACGGAACAGTCTCACTTTATTTTGAAGCTACAACAGTTATTCTTTCATTAGTTTTGTTAGGGCAATTACTAGAAGCAAGAGCACATAGTCAAACTAGTAGTGCTATTAAAGAATTATTAAAATTAGCACCAACTGAAGCAACTTTAGTAATTGATGGGAACGATACCTCAATTTCAATTCACGATATAAAAAAAGGAGATGTATTGCGTGTAAAACCTGGAGATAAAATTCCAGTTGACGGGAAAATAAAAAATGGAGAAAGTAGTATCGATGAATCAATGATTACCGGAGAACCTATTCCTATCGATAAAAAGGAAAATGACAATGTGATAGCAGGAACTATAAATGGCAACAAATCCTTTGAAATGATTGCAGAAAAAGTGGGTTCTGAAACCTTACTTTCTCAAATTGTTCAAATGGTAAATAATGCCAGTCGTTCAAGAGCACCTATTCAAAAATTAGCCGATAGTATTGCTAAATACTTTGTTCCAACAGTAGTCGTTATTTCAGTAATAACATTCTTTATTTGGGCAAAATTTGGCCCTGAGCCCTCATTAGTTTATAGTTTTATAAATGCTATTGCAGTTTTAATTATCGCATGTCCTTGTGCATTAGGATTAGCTACACCAATGTCAGTTATGGTTGGTGTTGGCAAAGGAGCTCAATCGGGAGTTTTGATAAAAAATGCCGAAGTATTAGAAAACATGAACAAAATAAATGTATTAATAACCGATAAAACTGGAACAATAACAGAAGGTAAACCATCTGTTGAAACCCTTTTTTCATCAAATAACGATGAAACTGATTTGTTACAAAGCATTGCATCTTTGAATCAATACAGCGAACATCCTCTGGCTCAAGCAGTCGTGAATTTTGCTAAAGCAAAAACAATTTCATTAATTGAAGTGAAAGATTTTGAAGCTATTGCTGGAAAAGGAGTTATGGGTACAGTAACCAATAAAAAAATAGCCTTAGGAAATAAAGAACTAATGGAACAAGTAAAAGCAACGATTACTGACTATTTAGAAAACAAAATTATTGCTGAACAGAAACTAGGAAAAACCGTTTCATACATTGCCGTTGATGGTCTTGCAATTGGTTTTATATCCATTACCGATGCAATAAAAACATCTAGTAAAGAAGTCATAAAAGAATTAATGCGTCAAGGAGTTGAAGTAATTATGCTTACGGGTGATAATGTAAATACTGCCAAAGCAGTTGCAGATGAATTAAATGTATCCTCCTACAAATCAGGTTGTTTACCCGAAGACAAATTAATTGAAATAAAACGGCTACAATCCGAAGGAAAAATTGTAGCAATGGCAGGCGATGGTATTAATGATGCTCCCGCACTAGCTCAAGCCGATATTGGGATCGCTATGGGTACAGGAACTGATGTAGCAATTGAAAGTGCTAAAATTACTCTAGTGAAAGGCGATTTACAAGGGATCATAAAAGCCAAGAATTTGAGTCATGCTGTGATGAGAAACATTAAACAGAACTTGTTCTTTGCTTTCTTTTACAATGTTTTAGGAATTCCAATTGCAGCAGGAGTTTTATACCCGTTTTTTGGGATTTTATTATCACCAATGATTGCTGCTTTAGCAATGAGTTTTAGCTCCGTTTCTGTAATTGTAAATGCTTTGCGATTAAGAAATTTGAAACTTTTGTAACAGGGATTTAATGAGCAATCTCCAATACCAAGAAAAGCCTTCAGCAGTTTCAATTTTATGACTTAGAAAATTAATTTCAATTTTCATGGTCGTGATTTATCCTTGATTTTGTTGTGAAAAATGCTTTTTTGTGGTGGTAAATGTAATAAACAAAAAAGTACAAAAACAAAAAAACCCACTGAAAACAGTGGGTTTGTGATGTGATCGCAGAAGGATTCGAACCTTCGACCGCCTGCTTAGAAGGCATAATTAAAAAACATTTTAAAACACTGAAATAGAATATGTTGCAATTTATAGCATTATTAATATTCGTGAAATATTCGTGAAATTAATATAATTTTATAGGAAAAATAAAAAAAAGCGGTTTGCAGTAATGAATACTAAACTGATGCCCCCATCAATTTGCAAACCGCCGTAAGATCCCAAATCTTAAAACAAATGTAGTTAATTATAAAATCAAACGTAGCTCTTGTAATAAATTAATTTTTTACTTTTATAAAAACAACTAATTCATTTAAACTGATTTTTAATATGAAAGACTTTAATAAATTATCATATAAGGACCTTTTAGAAATACTACATAATAAAGAAAAATGTGTAATTATTATTGATCAGATTACATCAGGTACAATTGGATTTCCTCAAAAAAAATATTTTGAAAAATTATCAATATACAATATTCCTGAAACCGAAATAATAATTTCAGATATGTTGATTAACGATTACGATAAACAATCTATTTGGAATTCATTTATCTTAAAAGCTTCTAAAATTGCTCACGTACAATACATCAACATTAATGATGTTGATTGTCAAATAGAAATTGATTTTTTTTAAAATAAACATAAAAAAACCACTCAGGTGAGCGGCTTGGTTTATATGTAAAAGAAAAAGTAAACAATTGCAGATATTATAAATATAAAGAAAAACAAGCCAGCTAATGCATCCTTTTTTTTATTTAACAAAGATTCTGTTAAAGCCACAAGTAGTATCCAATCTATAAATAACCAAAATCTACCAACTATATCGCCGAAAAGCGTTGTATTTCTTAATATAAGCTCCGATGGATTAAACATTAAGAATAACAAAACCAATAAGTTCAATAAAACAAAGATAAAATTTATATAATTTATTTTATTTTCACTTTTGGTTATATAAGTTAAGTTTATATTAATTATTTTTTCAGCAGGTATAATCATTATATGCCCGGGTACATCTTTAATATAAGGCTCTTTATCTATAAACCTTCTGACATCAGTTAAATAAACCGCCTTTAAATCCCCTGTGTTTTTACAAATTGTATGCTGTCTAATAAATCCTTTATAAAGTTTAGTACCTTCATTTCCAGTATCAACTAATACATCTGCTTCTGTTAATAATACTTTTTGATTAGGTAAAATTCCTTTAAAATCTTTAAATTTTAAAGATTCTCCACTTAAATAATAATGCCAATAATTATTAAATTTTAAAGTAGAATAATTTTTATCTAGATCCAAATTCCTAACTACTTTCCAGCAAATTTGAGCGATTAAAAAAGAAATAAATATAGTAGAAATTAGATAAGCAGATACCCAACCTAAAAGCTTGAGATTGAAAATTTCTTCAGGTAGAAAACCCTGATTTAATTTTATATAAACCCTATTTATAAAAGAATAATAATTAGGAATAGGCTCCCTATATATAAGACTTACAAAAACAAAATAAGATATTATTTGAATAATTAGTCCAGGTATAAGACTAATATATATTGTATTAACCCAATTAGTAATGCTATATTGTTTTGAAAACTCACCAACATAATAAAATCTTCGAAATACAATTCCAGGAAAAATAAATAGCAAAAAGAGGATAAAAGAATTTAATGCTATATCCATGTTACTTATTCAGGAGTAACAATTGATAATTTATTACCTTCAATTTTTACCTCTACAGAATAATTTTTATTACTGTTTAAATGCTCGATTAATCTTCTCTTATTTTCAGAGTTTGATAAAATGACATCAATAGCCTCTTTATCAACTATTGAAACATCTCTTCCAAATGTTTGAACGAATTGCTGCGCTACCAAAGTAATAGACAACGTAATACTATTTATAAAAGCTTCATAAAAAGTCATAATAAGTCTGATTTAGGTAATGATTTTGTTCTTAATTATGGTACAAATATAGAGCAACATACTCCATAGTTGTACCAATACACTATTAAAAAAATGTTATTTTTACGGATTCTAAATAATACAAATCAATATTAATCCACATTTAAAACAAATTTTACATCATCTCCAGCTAATAATAATCGAGTATTTTCAATATTATTTTCATATATATGAACATTACCTAAAAATAAAGTAATACTCTTTAATGGCACCTGTATTTGCTTACTAATTAAATATAAGTGATATATATCTGAAGGCAAACCTAAACTAGCATCAGAACTACGTTGATACGCTGATATAAGTAATCGTTTATTTTGAATTTGAAACTGAATCAAACTCAAACAAGGCTGCTGATTACTCTCAGCATTATTAGCTCCTAAAAATAGTACATAATTTTTAGAATTTCTTTTTTCATAAT
>JACCDU011084240.1_pt1 | contig 22669 bp, 63 predicted proteins | sample 7446081 | NCBI WGS metagenome assembly JACCDU01 (sample SAMN15323447, study PRJNA562643) | freshwater metagenome | isolation source: river surface water | place: USA:Blue River Watershed | collected 2017-08-17
CCGAAAACCAGATCCTAAGTATAACATGGCAGATTTTTCGCAGTCAATACTTTGTTAAAAATATTTCTAGTCAACTAGTATTTCATATTTATGAAAATGTTAATAGGGATTTATTTTGTATGATCCAGAGTTTTTAAATGTCCGTTTTGTCTATATAGTGCGCCCATATCTATGCTAATTGTGACGCTAATCACCAACTATTTTTTCAAAATGTCTCTTATGTCCGAATTGCGACTTGATAAATGTCAGACCCCCATGCTACGATTTATATATAAAGAAAAAGAAAGTATCTTAGAAAGGATAACTAAAAATGATAGATTTCGTTAAACAATTAGAAGTCAATGACTACCTCGCAGATGAGCAGGTAGACCCACTAGCAAAAATGCTAGATGAACTAATCTCGAAAGGAGAGTATAAGTAATGCTTACTCAAACTACATTAGATAAAATCGTCTATGAATATCAACATGGCGGTGTTAAGGGTAATCACCCTGAATTAACTACCTATGAGCGAAAGGCGCTACTAAAGCACCTCTTTAGTCTGCCGACCTATTGCTCTTGCTGTGTGAGGTAAATCACACCGACACTAGGGGCTAAATCCCCCTAAATGTCAGTAGGTCATGATAGCCTTAAGGCATAACAATTAAATAAGAATTAGAGCGTGAGCCTAGCAAATAATCCGAAAGGTGAGCCTAGCAAATAATCGCTCAACAATAAACAAACTAACGAAAAGGAATAGAAAATAAAATGACTATAGAATACTCAATATGGCAAGGCTCTCGCTTACTCTCTGTAGGTAATACCGCTACAGATATTAAAGAGGTTGATAAGGTAATCGCTACTCTTAACGATAGCGAGACCGCTAAGAAAATTAAATTCGTCGCTAACATAATGAAAGTAGAGGTTAAGTAATGACTAAGTGGGATACAATTCAGGCAGATGTTGCAGATGCTTACACTTACCTAGATGAAGAAGAGGCATATAACAATATGCTAGATGATGAAGATGACTTGCTAGGGTTTAGCAAGGCTATCGAGATTGACCACCTTACAGATGAACAATTAGATGAAATCGCTACTATGTTAGGAATTAAATAAATGACACTAGAACTAAATGACTACGGCTTAGAATTCGATACATACATCTGCTATATCGCTCTATCATGGCAGGTAATTATTCCCGCTACTATTGCGTTAATCGCTTACAAGGTTTACAAGAGAATGAGAGTAAAGTAAATGAATAGATTACTAACCACTATTGTGCAATTAGGTTTAGCTATCTCCGCCGTCTATATGTTCCGCCTTATGTGGGCAGACCTAAAGGCGGATGTGGTAGACACCATAAAAGATATTCGTAAATAGTCGGCGTGTCGGTTTGACAATTGTCAGATCGGCCCCCTCTTTTGTGAGGGGTTATCCACATGTTACGACCAGTTATCCACAACCCCTGGATTTTGTGATTAATCTCTCATTTTTTCAATATGTCCGATTTAATATCATTTTCGATTTGTAAATCCCAATTTTTTGTGGTAAATTACTCTATGTAATCAAACGAAAGGTGGTCTCACTCATGACCCGTGCTTCTCTCCACTTCCCAAATCGCAATGGCGATTGCTTCTTCTGCAATGAAAAAATTACTTTCATTACAGGTCTTAATCGTTATGTAGGCAACGATGGTATCCGTTGCAGTAAGGCAGGTGCTTAATGAATAAAGAAATGACAATGCTCTCATGCCAAATTTGCGAAGAGCCAACTGTAGAAGTTGCTATCGCAGACGCTAAACTTTTAACCGCTACTTGTCCAGAATGTTGGGGGTAATAAATGATAACTATCAACTGTAAGTATTGCGCTACACCTGTAACTTCAGAACACTTTGACATTGAAGATGTAATCTCATGCGACTCATGCTTAAACGAACTAGCAGAAATGGAAAATGCATAATGGAATACTATGATGACTACTACGAAAATCCTGCGCCTGTATATGCAGGTTGCTATTGCAAATTAAATTACCTATGTTCCGAATGTAAAGGAAGTTACAACTAATGAATACTGATATGCAACTACTTCAAGAAATAAAAGCAATGTCAAAAGCAATTCGACATGGCGATTCTGATTCAGCAAATGCTTATTTGCTTGGTTATCTTTGGGCAACTTTAACGCCTGAGCAACAACAAGAAACATTTAATGAATTTAAAAAAGATTTTAAAAATGTTCCACGTCGTGCATAGATATGCAATGCATGCATAAACATGCATGCGGATCATAGCTGCGGCAATATGTCCGATTTGCGCCCCCTCTTTTGTGGGCCTTGTCAAATCGATTTACGGCGTGTCGCAAAAAAACCTTGAAAATTTCTGTGATTTCGATCACCGTGTGATGTGATTCACATGACTTGAGCGTCTCAGTATTTGGATTTACTGGCTAGTAGGTAGATAAATGTCAGTCCTATCCGCTATAATATCGGCATAACCAAAAAGAAAGAAGGTGCCACATGGCTAACCTATACACAATCGAAGCCCTACTAGTAGGGAAAACTTATCGCTCTAAAACTTTGCAGGGCGAAATTATCTCCGCAGAAAAACACCCTGCCGCAATTTGGTATGGTGATAATACAGAAACCTATTTGGTAGAAATTTCTCCTAATAGCGGTTTTAATAATTGGGGTCGCAAGACTTTCCGCACAATCGCAGTAAAGGTAGGTGAATAATAATGGGATACATTGAAATTTTTCGCATGAATGAAGATGGTGCTGGCTGGGTAGATTTATCCGAAGCCACTACCGCTGAATTGCTAGACCTTGAATTAGGGCTACTCCATGAGGGAGCCCTATTCAATAAACCCGAAGCCGACTAAATGTCAGTGGCTGGTGCTACAATCTAACCAATAACAAACGAAAGGAAAACTAATGAATCTAGATGAATTTAAGGCATATGTAATCGCCACCCGTGAGGCAAGCAAGGCTGAAGCCTTGTCAGTCCTCTCTGCTACAATTACCGAAAACCAAACACGAAAGGAAAACTAATAATGGGAAACATTACAGAAATTATTGCCGTTGCTTGTGATGAGTGTGGCGGTGCTGGCTTCTTATTTTGGGGCAACGAAAACAATTTTGATGTAGAGAGTTGCGACTGCGCTCTAGAAAAGTGGGGTATCTAATGTATAAGATTACTTTGGCTTATGACGGAGAGTTATCACATTGGCAGAACACTTACTCTGATGAATTAGAGGCTCACACCGAGTTTTCTAAATTCATTGACTGGGGCTTTGCTGATGAATACGCAACTGTAAATCTATTTACACCTAGCGGAAAATGCTATACTAAAATTTTCTATCGTGAAGGCAGAAGGGTCGTAGTAAAATGATGACAAGAAAAGATTATATCGCTACCGCAGGAATTCTAAACTATGTTAGCAATAAAACTCACCCTGCTGTATTTTCTAAAATGGTAAATGATTTCGCAGAAATGTTTGCTAAAGATAATCCCCGCTTTGATGTAAAGCGATTTCATGAAGCGAGTAATTATCATGTTCCAAACTTCTCTTCGAGATAAAGTTAAACGCATACAGGAATTGCGTCGCAGTAATGCGGCGCAACCTGTACGCAATAAGAAAAAATACACACGCAAAATAAAACATAAAAATAAATTTGACAATTGATCGCAGGCCCGCACATATCTGCGGAGTCGGGCGTGTCGTTACGGGTGTGATTAAAAACACCCTAGAATTTTTAGCGTTTCGGGGACAAATGTCAGTGCCCTGTGATAGTATTCCCTTAATTAAACGAAAGGTAAAACTATGTGTGATGTATGCAACGCTACAACCCTAATGTACTCTGTCGACCCTGCAACCTTGTGCGATGAGCACTACTTTGAATGGGCTGAGGAAAAAATGTATAATGACTTTGATATGTCTACCGAAGGGTTGTATCTCTAATGAAATTAAAACGTTCTAACGATAGAAAAGTTGCTAACGCTGTCTCGCCTAATGGCAAAACACCTACCATTGCTAACACCTTTGGTCTTCCTGCAGGCAAGGCCTATTCATGTCCTGGCGCAACTTCCATATGCGAAAGCGTATGCTATGCTGGAAAACTTGAAAAGATATATAAAGGCGTTAAGGCTGTACTTTTGCACAATTGGGAATTGCTACGTAATGCGGACCGCATGGAAATGTTCTCATTAATTTCAGAAATGATTGCAGAATTTAAAGCAGAATGCATAAAGAAAAATGCGCCTATGTTATTCCGTATCCACTGGGATGGAGATTTCTTTAACGATGAATATGCACACGCATGGCGCCTAGTAATTGAAGAGCAGCCCGATATTCAATTTTGGGTTTACACTCGTGTAAAGTCTGCAGCGCTTATTCTTAAGGATATTCCTAATCTATCACTCTATTACTCTACGGATGATGAGAATAAAGAAATTGGTCATGAACTAAAAGTAAATGAAGGCATTCGCCTTGCATACTTAGGAAAGACATTCGCTGTCACTGAAAACGTTATGAAAGAATTAACGGGCAAGCCTGGTGCTAAATGTCCTGAGAATATGAAGAGTATTCCGCTTATTAGCAATGCAGGGTCCGCTTGTGTATCATGTGGATTGTGTGTGTACGGTAAAGCAGATGTTCGATTTAGCGCAACTAAAAAATAAAGGAGAAACAAAATGGCAGAGTTAAAATATTTTAATGCATTAATGAATTCCGTGATCGGTAATGATGAAGAAAGAAAAGCTGCTAAAGAATATTTAGCAGAAGTGGATCCTGAAGTCTGGGGAGATTCTCCAGACTAAGGGCCCGCAGTATTGCGGGGTTTTCCACAGGCTTACGGACTGATTGTGGATAACCCTGAAAATGTGAGAAACTTCACAAAAGCTGCGACACGCCGATAATGAAATGGAAAATGTCGGTGGCTTAGGCTACAATAGCGACATAACCCAAACGAAAGGTAACACATGCTAAAAGAAAAAATCACAGTTGGCGAATCTATCAACCTTATCAACGAATCTATTCTTGATTTCGAAGATGGTCTATCTTCAGAAGCAATCGAAAAGATTTCATATGCCGTCAATGGCGAGATACAGGTTCGTGATTATTTACTAGGAATGCCTACTGTATATCCACTAACCACATGCCTTGATTTCCTTAACTATATTTCACAATCAGTAAATGAATCAGAGCGTTGCCCGTTTCAATCCGTATTGTCTGCGTATTTCTATGAATTAGGAGAGCCTGAAATTTCAGTTGCCCTAATTGACTCAACGCTATCTATTAACCCAACCTACTCTCTAGGCTTATTGCTTCAGCGAGTATATAAGGCAGGTTGGTCTGCCAACTCATTCGTTAGCATGCGTAATGACTTGCATGGTCGAGTAGTCGAAATGCTAGAGGAAATGCAAGATACCTACATCTAATTATATGGGGGTACTGATAAATGTCAGTACCCCCTGCTATAATCTCCCCATAACTACAAACGAAAGGTAATACACATGGGATACATGACCGCAGTTGCACTAGAAGAAGAATTAGGACTAGAGACGGGACTTGCATATCACTTGCAGGCTAACCATTACCCACCCGTTCCCGTTGCTATGGTACAGCCTTGCATAGATGCTATTGACGCATATTGGGAAGAAGATTACTCACGAACTATTGAATTGCCTGCGGGTATTTCATGGCGTGGGCAAACCTCATGCCCTGCATCGGCTATCGTAGATGCACACCACTTAGACGCATGGCTAAGAGAGGAGGAAGAATAATGGACGAACAAGGTCAGCAAATAATCGAAGCTCTCCAGGATTACTATGAAAATCCTATGGACTACACAATGCAGGACTTGGAAGACATATTCCAGGATCGAGACCCAATGGAATTCTTGTGATATAAATCACATGGGCAGAGCCTACTAAATGTCAGTGGGCTCTGCTACAATAAACCCCTAAACGAAAGGAAACAAAATGACAGCAACACTAGAAATCGGTCAGACAATCACAACTGCAAAGTCAGGTGTGGTCGGAGTAATCAAGGCAGTAGATAACCACCCTAGCGGAGTGGCGAGAGTGCTACTTGATGTAGATGGTTCAGAGCGTTGGACTTCCGTAGAAGTCTAATAAACTAATCGAAACAGGGGCAGTTTAGAGAGTGTTCTCGCCCAATGTCGTAAGTAAGAACTCTCACCCTACGGGGTAAATGTCAGACCCCTATGTTATACTAATCAACCAACTAACGAAAAGGAAAACTATGTCAAGAGGAAAAGCAATATCAGTAAAAATCGCAACACCAAAGGTAATCAAGGCACTAGAAGGCGCACTTGCTAAACTAGAGTCAGATTACACATCACAAGAAGCCAACGAAGCAAAGTATGAAAAGGCTCGTAAGGCTTGGCAGAAGGAACTTGCCGACTATGCAGTAGCGCATATCAAGAAGGCAGAAAACTTCCGAACTTCATATCGTTCATGGAACAATCAACTCAACATTGACTTTGATTTGACAGTATCCGAAAAGGAATTGCCAACAGAGCCAACTAGAGATTTCATCACAATGCACCAGCACACATACAATGAGCAAAAGGAAGAAATCCAAAACGCAATCCGTATTCTCAAGATGACAGATGAGGAAGTTGTAAATACTTCCACATACAATGCGGTTGCCCGTTATCTATAATTACCACTAGGTAAAAGTCCTGAGCATGACTACTAAAACTGCTCAACCCACCTACTAACGAAAGGAAATACAATGTCTCCAATTCTAGATACTGCTAGAGGTCGCTTCTATCGCAGAGGCGATGTATTCACAACTGGCAAATCAGGCATCACTGGAACCATTACAGAGATAATTGCTATCCGCCCTAATCTAACTAAACTAAGATTAGATACAGGCGCAGGTATGCGTTATGCTATGGTAAAAATAGGCAAGTAATTACAGAGGGGGCTAGACAAAAGCTAGCCCCCAATGTTATACTTATCGTCCCTACTAACAAAGGAACAAAATGAAAAATCGTTATCGTGTAGAAATTTATGACGAAGTAAAAGCAAATGATTTAACTATCTATTCAGAGCAAGGTGTTGACAAGGAATATTTAACGGAATTAGTATTCTCTAATCTCCGCAGGTTTTCAGGTAATGTTCGTGCTTATGTTTATGACAATCTAAAGAAAAAGAAAACCACGGCGCTCTTCTTGCCAATGGAAGTTATTCCTAAGAAAACTGAATTAACAAAACTGCTAAATTAAAATCTTGGGGCGGGATCCTGTATCCCGCCTCACCTTCCCAGCTGCCCGCAGATCTGAGGGGTTATCCACAGCCTTACGACTGCTTGTGGAAAACCCCCAAAAATTTGTGAGATTGATCACGTCAGACAATTAGGACAAATGACTAACTAGCCTTGTAAATGTCAGACCCTTATGTTATACTCAATCTAACTACAATCGAAAGGAAAAAATCCATGGCTCATAATCTAGAAATGGAAAACGGCGAAGTTGCATTTGCGCTTCGTGGCAAACCTGCTTGGCACAACCTTGCAAATCGTATCTTCTCACAAGATGAGGAAGTAACTACCGCTACAATGCTTGAAGAAGCAAAGTTAGCAAACTGGAATGTTCGTCTGTCTCCATTGACTGACCACATTTCAGATACATGGAACGATGTATCTAATGCTCAATTAGTTATTCGTGACAACCCATTCAACAAGGGAACTGATGTTCTCGCTACTGTTGGAAAGCGTTACAAGCCTGTGCAGAATGAGGAACTATTTGCATTCGCAGATAATATTCATGACGCTAATCCTGAGTGCCGTTGGGAATCTGCTGGCTCTCTAAAGAATGGCAGAGTTGTGTTCGGTACTGTTGATGTACCACGCACAATGGTGCTTGACCCACAAGGTGCAAACGATGAGACAAAACTTTATCTTATCGTATGGACTTCACACGATGGCTCTGTTGCTGTTCAGGCAGCGATTACACCTGTTCGTGTTGTCTGCCAAAACACATTGAATCTTGCTATGCGTAATGCTAAGCAATCTTTCAAAATTCGCCACACGCAATCTGTCGAGGGTCGCATTCAAGTTGCTCGTGAGACTCTTGGTCTTGCTCTTGGATACTTTGATGAATTCGAGAAAGAAGCGCAGGAACTCTTTAAGCAAGAGATTACCAACGTTGAATTCTCTAAGTTAATTCAAACAATCTATCCAAAGCCTGAGAAAGATTCTAAGGGTGCGCTAAAGAAGTGGGAAAATAAAGTTGTGTTGCTTGATGAACTTTATCATAACTCACCAACCAACGCTAATATCAAAGGCACAAAGTGGGGTGCATTTAATGCGCTTACTGAGCGTCTTGATTACTTCCGTTCTGGTCGTGGCAATTCTGAGTCACTTATGGCAGGTGCTTCAGGCTTCGACCCAATTCTTACCGCCGAGAAAAATAAAATTCTCAAGTTGGTAAAATCGTTTTAATTAACGATTAACTAACGGGGGAGAGAAATCTCCCCCGTTTCTATTTGGTTCGTTAGCTTAGTTGGATAAAGCGCCACCCTGTCACGGTGGAGATCACGGGTTCAAGTCCCGTACGAATCGCTAATGAGATTTTAATCTTAATATGTAAGACGCCCGCAGATTTGAAGGCAAAAATTATGTGTTACGAATCACAAAGAAAATCCCCTGGAAAGCTTGTAAATGTCAGTGGGCCCTGGTACAATTTCCGCATGACGCAAAACTGGTTTAAATACACATATGTTTGTTCTATTTGTGATGCTCTAATTGAGATTACTAATAAAACAAACGTATATAAGCCACATGTTTGCTGTGACCATGAAGCAATCTGGTTGTCAGTGGTCAATGCTACAATACAACCTACAAACGAAAGGAATACAATGGAAACAACAGATACATTCGGAGCCACAGTAACACCTATGGTTCCTGAATCATATGATGCTAACGTCCTTGTAACATACAAGGATATCACTAACGGAGTTACTACATATCCAACAATCAAGGTTAATGACCTTGAGTGGAAGTTAGATAACTATCGCCGTAACTCAGATGAACTTCGTAAGTCCCGTGGTTTAATTAATGGACTAAGCGAACAAGTATCAGAGTGGGCGGACCCTAACTACGATAAGGAAGAAGTTCTAATTGCTCTCTGCGAGTACTTTGGAATCAATCCAACTAGAGAAGTTGAATTCACCGCAACTGTAGAAATTAGCGGAACAATTCAGGTTCCATTCAACGAGGTTGAAGACTTTGACCTTGATGACCACTTGTCAGATAATCTATCAATTGATTTCAATCACGGAGATTCAGAACTCTCTGACTGGACAATCAATTATTCTCAGGTGCAGTAATGTACTTTGAATTAACTGCTCCCGATAGGCTGTCCATGGAGATGGCCTATTGGGATGCTCAGGTCTTAGGACTTGACCCACAAGCATTGACACCATTGACATTCAACATCGGAACTGGTAGTATTGAGAAGGTAAGTCGCCTTCGAGATAAGTATAATCTAATAGAAAGTTATACATCAGACTACGAACCGACTGGATATACAGGGAGATAAAATGGATTACCAAGATGGATTTGAAGATGGCGTAAAGTTTGCACGAGAGGTTATTGTAAATAACATTCGACTGTGGGCTGAAACGTCAGAGGACGGACAAATAATGGATGACATTGCTGACCGTCTTGAATTCGGAACGGTAGACTATGACCTCTGAAGATCTAAATCGTTGGATTGGCTGTGATCAATGCGGCATAGCTCAGGCTATGTATCTAATTAAACTAGTAGATGGTGAACTATATTTCTGTGGCCACCACTACAATAAAAACAAGGATGCCCTTGACAAAGTCTCATTCGAGATGATAGAATTGAACAAGACAGAAGAAGTACCTCAACTAGAAACGGCGGAATAAAATATGGGAGATAGAGCAAACTTTGGATTCGTCCAACCTAATGGAAACACAATCGTACTCTACGGTCACTGGGCTGGACATAACATGCTAGCACAATTGGCAGAAGCAGTATTTAAAGCACGGCCACGCTGGTCCGACCCTTCATATGCAACACGCATTACAATCAGTCAGATGATTAACAATGATTGGGGTTCAGAAACTGGATGGGGTCTGCACGTAAATGAGATTGGCGACAATGAGCACAAGATTGCTATTGTTGATTTCAATCAGCAGACGTTCAGTCTTCACGAGGAAGCGCCACGCAATGACAAAGATAACAAGGTCAACGGCATGAGTAACGAGGCAATCTTTACCATGGACCTGTCTAACTTCGTAGAGAAGTACGCAGACGTAACGTTATCAGTTTAGTTAACTGCAATATGATATAATAGTAATTAGGTCCTAGCGGGCCTCTTTACTAAAAGTAAGGTGCGGCTACCAGGGACTCCCCTAGTCGTTAAATAAAGCAGCGTATACTTAATTCCTTTCGTTCTGCTAGCAGCCTTGCTTATCTTAAGATCCTTCAGCTTAGCTGGAGGATTTTTTGTTTGGCCCACAAAGGATGAGGGTAATAAAATCTGTTTACGGAAGTCAAATATATTTCCTGGAAATCTTACATATTGGACATATGTTTATTTAAACTTTGATCCATGTGGTGTAAAACACACCCATAAAGTATTCCAAATGTCAGTGGTCTGATATATAATAATGCAATGATAACAAGATGCAATTGGTGTTCTGCTGAATGGGAATTTGATGAGACTATTGATATATGTCTAACATGTAATCAAATGGATTATCTTATGGACTTGTCAGTGGTGCCTGATACAATTACTTCAAACAACGAAAGGATATAAAATGCCAAATTGGGTATATAACACATTAACTATACAAGGACCTAAGTCTGAGGTAGATATGATTAAAGATAGACTTAATAAGCCTTTTACATTAGCACAAGAGACATATGGTATGGGTGATATTTCATCTATGGGTTTCCCCACCAAAATTGAGCAGGTTACTTATTCTAATCCTGTCTTTGCCTTCTTTAATATCCACTCATATAAGGATGAAGGTATTACTGATGAGGAATATGCCTGCCAGCCAAAACGTTCAGGTGCAGATATAAATCAACCTGACTGGTTTGCTAAAGAGATTGAGTTTGCTAAAACTCAGAAGGATTGGTATTCATGGAATACATCTAACTGGGGAACTAAATGGGATGTTGCAGTTCGTGATGAGGAACAATATCCTAATACAGAACTAATTGAATATAAGTCAGAAGGTGACGACAACTGGGTTATCTATAAGTATGAAACTGCATGGTCGCCTGCTGTAACTATTCTAACTAAACTATCTAATCTAGTTCCTAATTCCGTCCTAACCCTTGAATTTGAGGAAGAGACAGGCTGGGGTGGAGAGTATGAGATTATCCGTGGTGAAGTTAAAGAATTGGCAGAATGGGAAAACCGTTGCTATGCTTGCCAATCTTTTGATACATTGTCATATTGCGAAGATGACTGTGGTGAATTCTGCTCTGAATGTAATCAGGGTTCTTGGCAAGATGAAGAGGCTATGGCAAAATGTCAGACCCACATGGTACTATTGGAATCTACAGAAAAGGCGGAAGTATGAGTTTCTTAGAAGATGAAAACCAAATGGTTATAGACGCAGAAATGCAAACAATTGCAGAACAACTTCTAGATGATTGGATTCAATCTAATTTAGATGAAGGTCAGATGTACGCAGATTGGAGATTTGCAGACATGGCTGACAGCAATTATCTTAAGGGTAGGTTTAATCAGTATTATGATTTAAAACCTACGGATGACTTTTATATTGAATGGGATGAGGAGAAATAATGTTAGGTTATACAGAAGACGATCTAAATGAAATGATTAATGCTGTGCATGACGCAAAGCTTTTCTATCTAGCCAATAATGGCCCTGATAAAGACATGGGCGAGAAGTTGCACGTTCCAATTAGTTTTATGCAGGGTCTATGGGCGGAGGGCTACTTTGACTAAATCATCTTATTTTCTAGAATATGTAAAGTTACATCTAACTAGTCTTAACCAGGACTTAGATGCACATGGATTTGCTACTGATGAACTATCTAATCTAAGATATCATAATATCCTAGGACAAATTGAGGCAACCAAGCATTTGTTGTCAGTGGCCTTTGATATAATGAAGTCTTCTAACGAAAGGTATGAATAATGGAAACTACTACTATCCCGCCTCATCTTCAACGCATGGTTGACGCAGGTGTAACGGGGCTTGATATCATGCACGGTGAACTAAAGAATCTAATGCTTATCGGAGAACAAGACCTTGAAGCAGCACGAAAGGCGGAGGAACTGTCAGAAGAAGCAATGGATTCAATGGAACGTACATATGCCGAAGGGTATATTGACGCTTTAACATATATGTATAAACTAACATATGATTTATCATTTGCGATTGGAGCACGTAATGAAGCCTGAAGACAAAGATAAACTAAACGAATGTTTAAAGATTCTAGACAGCACAGACCTTGGACTTTCCCTGGTTTGGCTATGGACCTGGAGCACCATTAATAACATCTTAGACGATGAGACTTACAAGGCCAAAGTAACACGGGACCAGATGTGGGACAACCTCTGTGAGGCTGTGTCTGCAGGCCATGGGTTCTCCCTAGAGTACGGGGCGGAACAACATCAGGACGACGTTCTTGAATGGATGACTAATCGAGACTACATTGTAGATACAATGTTTGAGGATGATGAGGAGGAAGAAGATGCAGATGAGTGATATCTATATCAATGATCAATTAAACAAAGCACAAAAGCTTTTGTGGGGCGGATCTGAAACTGAAAACATTGAGGCCCATAACATCATTGCCAAATTAATCAAAGATCGAATGGCGGAGCAGGAGGGAACAAGTGACTCATTATGAGCCAAGCTTAGAAATCCTGGAAGTTAATTACTCATGCTCACCTGGAGGTGTAGACATGTTTGAAGTATATGATAGATTAGATATAGATCCAATTGTTAACCTTCCAATATATGAGACAGAGTCCTTGACAGATGCGGTCCAATATTGTTATAATTTAGGTAAGGACTTTATTGTCCGTACATATGCAGAATGGGAAATGAGGGAGCTTGCCAGTCTATAGAGTATTTGGAACTAAGTACCAGGAGTATTATACTATTCTCGAAGCTGCCGACCAATTTGAAGCAGTTGATTTAGCAAATGCATTACCTGAGACAGCCTGGAATTCTGTCCCAATGAATGATGTGATTGAAGCTACAGATGTATATCTAAATGAAGATATAGATACAGGTTTACAACTTAATATATAAGGCGGAACGTAGGGGCTAGTCTTAGCTCTTACGGGGGTATTTACAAATTCGTGGATATCCGATATAATAAATATAAACAGATCTAGAAAGGATCAAACAAATGGCAACAAAGCGTGAATATCTAAAGGCACAAGGAATCACAGTAGGAAAGCGTGGTCGCTTCTCAGCTGCCGCTGTAAAGGCTATTGCGGATGCTCAGACCAATGGCATTACATTCGAAGCAGAAAAGCCACAGCCAAAGAAGTAAGCTGTCCAGTAGGTGGACGATAGGGGGCTGGCCAAGTGTCAGCCCCTTATGATATAATCGATGAACAACTCTATATAGGAAAGGCGGACTATGCAAAGCAAGGAACATAAACTCGGAGAACTTCTGGCTAATTCAGTAGAAGACCACTTCTTCAACCCTGCCGCTTTAGGCAGGTACCTAGCAGACCAACCTATCTACACAATAGACCGTGTTATGGAGGTTGTAGCATGGATTGTAGAAAAGCAAGCGGAACGGTACAGACGAGAAGTTGCCAATAACGGAACTATCTCCGAAGGACTAATCATTGCTAATATGCTAGATAAGATGATTGACAAGATAAAGGTATCTAATGACCTCAAGTCAGTCAAATTACCTATCACACCAAAAGAGCGGGGGGAATTCGTAAAATCCCTTCCTGAAGTAAAAGAACAATCATATAGATACTCTTGGCTCCATGAAACAAACAATGGATCCAATGCAAATATAAATGTAACACCAACTCTATAATAAAACTAATATAACCTACCAGGGCATATATGTCCGATTTGTACATTGTGTACATTTTGGATGTATATGCCCTATTTGTATGTCTTGACATATGGGCCAAATTTCCCTTTTACGACAAGCTATAAAAAATCCCTGAAAATCTCAGAATATGAGATATAAATGTATATTAATCTAAACAAACATATATAGAATATAACAGAATGTGATCTGAATCTGTCAAAATTGTGGGCAAATTTTCCCGTTTACGGGGACATATTAAATGCCCCTGAAGCCTTGACAATATGAATTTTATATGCTGCTATTGACAGAATATGGGTCAATATGGTATATGTGGAGCAAAGTGGATTACGGTGGAGTAAAATGGAGGGTTTAATTACATGTATATCTAACTATATAAACATTAGTAGTAATTGATCAAGAATTAGTAGTATTTATTTCCTAACATACTCTCTAGAATATGCCAAATAAGGCTCTAGGAGGCTATTAGAGACATGTTTATGGGCGGGGGTAATCTAGGCTATGGTCATATTTTAGTCTAAATTGTATAGAGGCAAGTAGGACTTGCATCTTACACAATAGACGTACTCTTGACCATTGTACTCATTTAGCTGTACATCTACGTTATATTCGTCTAACATGAATAGCTTATGGTTCTTTATCTTACATAGTATTATATTGATAGGATTGGTCATCCTTGCTCCCCCGCCTTTTATTGTGAACACATTAAACATATAAATGGATCATCGCTTGCCGATATAAATAACTTGAGACACTTCGAGCATGCCACCTTATATGGCTGAGTTTTCTTATTCTCTTCAAACTCCATATATGATTCTAAATTATCTAATATGCCCATTACATGTCTCCTTGATTAAATAGTGATAATTGTTCTATATTCTTAGTCAACTGCTTTCCTTGTAATATGTCGACAATCTCATGGAACTTATCAAACTCACACACATTTCTGCCAAAGTTGGCAAAGCGTGTGCATATAACTATATTTTCTTTTGTGTAGTCTCCTTGTACATCTATCTTATCAATCGATGGAGCAAGGGGATGTTTAGGCATCCAATCTGGATGATCCTTATAGAGTAGGGTTATATCTAAAGGGATATTGAACCAATAACATTTCCCGCCCTGTTTATCCCAGATCTCCGCCAACTCTTCTGGGGTAACATATATTTTAGCAGGGATCCATTCCTGAGAGGATGGACCTGATGCTCCACCTACTGAGGAGCCAGTCTTTTCCATCCGCCTCTTATTAGTGGAAGAATTAATGACTGTCCAATTACCCTCAGCATCCTGGCGCACACCATTCGATAGAATGGTAGACCAGAGCTTATTAAAGTGATTTCTGGCCATCAGCCTCTCTTAACCACTGATCTTCCCATAAGCCCATCAATGACTCGTTACCAATGTCATCAAAGTAGTAACGCTTTAGTTGAGAGTTATATGTCCATCCATACCATCTGTTACCTTCAGACCAAGTTAGATTAGTTGGGTTTTCTCTCTCATATTCCCACATAGATCTATCTACAGACTGATACAGTCTTACTTCATCAAAGATAGCTTCTCTCAGTGGATCCCACCGAAATATTCTATTTACTAGCCAATTGATCATATTATGCCTTTCTGTCAGGTACTGACTGGAGGTCTCTTCTACCGCCGCACTTTTCGCTTTCACTAATTGGGACCAATATTATCTTAATTTATTTATTACTTAAAGATACTTCGTATGTATATGGAAACGAATCCTTAGTTAGTTGCTTAACTGCCTCAGCATACTCTCTAATTTCGTACTGAGCGTCACTTGGCAGTCTCTGGTCAAGGAAGGTTAGTACGCCGTGTAGTGATACTGTCCAACGCCAACGGACATACATTCCGTAGGCTGGAAGAAATAGTCTTGCCTGCTCTGGTGCTATGCCAGCATCCATAGCTTTATTGTATAGATTCTTGCCCATCTCAGTAATGTCAAACAGTTTATTTGTAAACCATCCACCATCTTCTGGTGATAATGGCTCACCTGAACCCTGCTTAGAATTCTCTGGCTTGGAACGCCACTCGTCACCCTTTGGCAGATAAAACTCTTCGTTCTCAGTTATGTATCTACGTGATGATTCATTCCAACCGTTTTGATCGTCCAGATGGGTAGACGCAACCGCATGCTTCCACCACTGTCTAGCCACAAATAAGGGCGCATATACTTCAAATGTCATTGCAGCGTGTCTAAATGGGGAAGTATGCTTCTCGTCCCATAAAAACTTAATTAGTTTAGCATCTCTTTCAGACATTTCGTTTGACTGCTTATCATAGGAAACACGTGCAGCATTAGCAACAGATAAGTCGTTACCCATAGTGTCAACTAATCTTACGTAGCCTTGATCTAATACATCAATCTTGTTGTTCATCTGGATCCTTCTCCCAAGTAATCTTGCTATCTTTGTACACTGGCCAATACCCAAGTGGTCTCCAGTCCATCCGCATAATCTTAGGCTCTCTGCTCAACTAGGTCCGCCCTCCCAATATGGAACTCCATGCTCATCATAATCTGATCCAAGTCTTTCAAGCAGTTCTGCATTTTCTTCAAATGCTTTTTCTATAGCAATTTTAAGACGTATGCTTCTGTCAAAGTCTTCACCTACGCTAGTCATTTCAGTCAAGGGTATCTACATCTCTGTATGGGCAAATAGAATCGGACAGCTTACAAGTAGAAGGCTGTGCACATACTTTACAGTCTGTCATATTACCTATAGTCCTATTCAAAATCAATATCTTCTTCAATATCAAATAAATCGTATTCAATATTTTTTAACTGATTAATGGTATTATACGCTAAATAAGCTAGGGCGGCAAGGCCTACGCATAACGATACAATTGTTATTGTTTTCTTATCCATTTTTAACTGCCCATGGCTCTACAACTGACAACTCTTCTTCGCTCAACTCAAGCGACCTTGCTAAAGCCTCTTCAGCATTGGCACGTTGCTCTGGAGTAAGATCAATTGTCTGCTTAAACTTGTTTAAGTAGTGGCCTTGTCCAGACCTTTTAGATATTCTTTTTAGGTTCTTAGAGTGGCGTTTAGCCTTCTTCTGAGACACCTTACCGTTATTCTTTTTCATAGTGGTATTTCATTTACTTTCTCTTTAGACCAATGTATATAAGATCTAATATATACAATAGCATAAGCTAATGCGCTAAATATAAATCCATATTGTTCTGTAATAAGGGCATAGGCTATCCATAGACATTCATTAAACAATAATACTAGCCAACCCCATATAGTCTTTCTGCCAACAAAGTATATGCCAGCGACTCCTATGACTGCTAATATCCATGACCAAAACATTACTATTCCTCAAACGATACTTGTGTAGTTGAAATCAGATTGTTGTATCTGCGTTCCCATATCTCTGCTCTATTTTCAGCATCCAGCCACTTAGCTTCGAACAGTCTTTGTTTCTCTTCAGACTCGTGTAATGTATTATAAACTAAAGATATCTCATTATCTTTTTCTAAGCTGGATTTACCAACCCCAAAACCTATAATAAAAGAAAATAGATTTAATAATAGATCAAACATTTCCGCCTCTTTCTCTATATATTAATTATACAACAAACAGTCTGGACTGTCAATAGTATTAAAGAATGTCGTGGAATTCTTTCCATTTCTGCTCAACTTTTTCCCAACTATAGTTGCCATTAATATATTCAATCTGTTCTGTAGGGTCCCATTTTCCTGAAAGAATAGTGTCCATGCCTTCAGAAAGAATTTCAGCAAAAGCCTTGGCGTAGTCATCTCCCTGGAATACTCCATCTACAATAAATCTATTGTCTATATCATCTAGGTACAAGCCGTGCCCCTTTACAATTTCAGGCAGTGATCCAACATTAGAATAAATTGGCATTTCGCCAGCACTCATAGCTTCAGCCATTGCAATACAGAATGTTTCTAAGAAAATAGGAGGGTATGCTTGAATATGAGATGACTCAAGGTGCCTGTACATTGTTTTTCTAGGAGTTCTTCCGTAGAATGTAATTCTGTCATCATGCATAAACTCATTATCCAAGTACATCTCTGGATAAAAATCATTAAATATATCAAGCTGGAAATCCTGTTTAATGTATTGCAATGAGTTAAGCAAGATCATCATCCCTCGGTTAGGTCCAGATGTATGGGTAATCTTTATCTTTTTTACATTCTTAAATCTGTCTGGATTATATTGTAATGGCTCAATGCCATTAGGAATTACATACAGCTTTTCTTTGGGGAAGTTGGTTTCTTTATGAAACTTATCCTTAGCGTATTCTGAAGGAACAATAACATACTTAATCTTATCTGATATATCATTGCCGCTCCAGAAAAACTCTGAAACTTCTGGTCCAAACTGGCTAGGTAAGCAGTGTGCCCAGAAAAGTATCTCTCCATCCCACTCTTTAACTCCAGCATTGTCTAGGTTCTTTCCTGGCAAGATCATACATAGGTACTTCTCAAAATTTGGAGACTTTGGAAGAATTCTTTCGTGAAAAACTCGACCCTGATATTCTGTTCCACCAATTGTGTGGTGGTGAAAGTTAAAGATTGGTATTTGTAAGTTCATTATCTCATTATACTAAATTGAGGCTAGGCAGTCAATAGCTAAAGGCCTAGTATTTCTGTTTTATCAATTGCATCATCAATTGTTCTTTCGTGTTCCTTTGAACAATTTCCACATTCTTTACACATAATATAAAATTAAGATCCCCACCAGCCCTAATTTGTAGGGCGTAGTGGGGAATATTAATTAAACTTTCTTTGGCTTAGTTTTCTTTTGACCTAAAGTGGTCTCTCTACGAATGCCATGTTTATTTGTATCGATCTTTGTTGCTGGTCTTGGACCATTAATTCCAGATCTAAATTTACCCTCTGAAGGATTCTTTCTTGCTGCTTCTCGTGAAGTTACTGCGCCAGATGGTTGATTATTTGGCGGAGTTGCCATACCTGTTCCGTTATCACTCACCAGATATAAAGCTTTCTCTCTGTGATGCAGTTGCAGTCATGTTTAGTGTTAGACCTGCTTCTCCATCTGTTGAAACGTCAAGTATTCCTCCAGGAATGCTTACAATTCCTGCTTCGCTACCAACTGATTCACAACCACATTCAACGCACATATTACTTACCGCCGTTGCCAAGTCCTGAGCCATCTTGTGATGACTTGTCTGTTGCTGGGAAAGCTGCTGCTAGTGCTTCTGTGTATGACTCTGTTGGCCATGGTGATGCATCATTCACCTTTGGTGATGTAAATCCGTCTAAGTTATTTCCGTCTGCCATTTTATTCTCCTATAGGTTTTTATTTAGATGGGTCTAGAATGCCATCTATCCTACTATTATATCATTTCTTATATTTCTCGTGCCAACATGAGTCACAAATCGTTATATACCTTGACTCTGTACTGGTTAAACGGGTTGCAGGATTAGTACAACCTTGTATTTCACACGACTCTTCTAAGGACATTACTTCTTCTTTGTAGTCTTCTTAGGGGTAGTCTTCTTAGCTGGAGCAGTCTTTTTAGCTGGAGCCTTTTTATCGGCTGCTGGCTTCTTTGATGCTGGCTTCTTTGCTGTTGCCATATCAGATACCTTCTTTCCTGATTCCTCGCCAACAATTGCTTTTACCTGTTGCTCAAGTAACCATAGCTTTAGTCTATTAAACATTTATTTCCTATCTATCTTGTAAGTAATATAATCTATTACTTGACTGGGTGTCCATTCATTTGGAAACTCAAAATTCTTTATTTGATCTAATATTTCTTTTTTATATTTTTGTGCAAAATATTCTTCGAGTTCGTAGATCTCATCTTTTGCCATAGTATATTTTACCATTTATATGTCAATGGGGCAAGGTTTCCCCTGCCCCACGAACAATATAAAGAATTACTTCTTTAATGCAACCTTAGCACGTGGATTCTTTGCGTTCCACTTCTTAGCAAGGGCGTTGTATTCCGCCTTGTACTTTGCTGTTGCTGTTGCAAGAGCAAGGTCTGCTGCTGCCTTTGCAGTTACTGTTGCTGAGTCTGAAGCAACCTTTGCTGCTGCTGCGTCTGCTGCTGCCTTTGCTGCTGCTGCGTCTGCTGCTGCCTTATCTGCTGCACGTCCAGCCTTTTCTGCTGCTAGTGCTGCATTAGCTGTTGCCAATTCTGCAATCTTTGCTGCAAGTTCCCCTGCAAGATCACGAACTGTAATTGTTGCTGTGACTGCTCCAACTGGTGCTGCGAGTCCAGAAACTGCTGCTGCAACTGTAGCATATGCTGTAACAACCACTGAGCCTGAAGCAGGAAGTGTTACTACCTGGTCCTTTGTACCTAGTGTTGCTGTTGCTGTATCTGTTGTAAGCGCTGTTGCTGTTGCAACACCGTTTGAAGATACTAGTGTGTTAATTGTTGATCCACCCTTAAGGTTTCCGAATACATCGTATCCAGCCACTCTTAGCGTTGCTGATGTGCCTGCTGCTCCAGATGCTGGTGCAACCAAAGCGATTGAGTTCAAGGCACCTGCGGTACCCTGTACATAGTAAACTGTTGTAGTTCCAGCACGAGTAATCGATACTGATCCTACTGCTGTACTTTTAGTATATACATAAAAGTCTGCTGCTGTTCCAGTTCCAGTTGCAATTGAAAGTGTTGATGTTCCATTTGAAGCTGTTACTGGTGCTGTTGTTGTTGCAAGAGCAGGAACAATTGTTGCATTTACTGCAACTGCTGTTACTACTGTTCCAGTGTCAACACTTGTTACAGCAATCTTCAACGCATCTGCTGCGTCGATGCTGTTATCTGCTGGCACTGGTAGTGACACAGGTGTTGTTACAACTGTTCCACCCGTTGCTGCAGATCCCGCCACTGTTAGTGTGACAGTTCCAGCATTGGCATTAGCCGCTGGCGATACAAGCATTGTGCTAGTCAGGGCTGCAGCGATGATTAGCGATACTTTCTTAAATGAGTTCATTTAATTTATTCTCCTTAATTTATCCACCTCTAGATGAGCGTGGAATTCTAGTTTATGTATGAGTTCCGCCATTGGGACGGAGAGTGATTATTCTCTATTTCTTTTTTCGTATCAATGTCTTCATACATTCGAACAATGTGAATGCAAGGATCTTGACCTTCGCCAAAATCTACATCTTCTTGTTCAGACATTGGTAGTCCATCATGTGTATAACATACAGGAGGTCCGCACCAACCTTTTTTAATACCGTAGGTCATCCATTCGTCGTAACTTAAAGCCATTCCGCCAACTCCTTTAAAAGAAGGTGCTTGGGTTTTGCGCCAAGCACAGTATGGACTGGATTTCCATCTACAAATAATACCATAGTTGGTATTGAATGTACAGAGTATTCCTGAGTTTTTACTGGATTCTCATCAATATTTAACTTACCGACGGGTAATCCATGAGATTCAGATATCTCATCTAGTATGGGGGATACCTTTCTACAAGGACCACACCATTCAGCCCAGAAATCTACGAGAACAACTTTGTTCTCTTTAATAACTTTATCAAAAGATTCATCAGTTACTATCATTTTGACTCCACATGAGTTGGCCAATAATAACTGCATGCTTCACAACATGTATATCCTAGCTCACGATAGTCTGAGTATTCATTATAAAAGTAATACAGTTCTGGATCTTTTTCAAACAATCGCCCTTTATGTGTATAGTGAAGTTTATCATCACCTAACCACCATGGTCTGTCTGACTCTAGCATCATGAAATGCTCTTGATAAATATCGTCAAATGTCTGTCGTGTACTGTTCTTGTAGCCACGCATAACAATTTCTTTGATTATTGCTTCATTGTATGTGAATAGCCAGTCTTCGTGACCGTACCACATTTTTACTGCTGGATGATTTTTCCATGCGCCTGAACTATAAAGTCCAGCTAATGATTTTAGAACTTGTAGGTTCTCAACACTTTGTTTAATTAGACGTTTACGATCTAAATGCTTTGCCGTTTCCGCAAAGTCCGCCTCTGGTAAGAATGTTTGCATGATACCTATTCTACTAAATAATGTGGGGTAGGTCAACACCTACCCCACTATAATTATTCTGGTTTAGACTGTAGTTCTTCTGCTGCTTCATTAAATTTATTCATAAACATTTGAATAGCAAAATAAGCAGTCTCTATGGCATTCTTATTTAAACTAGCTAATGCCTCTTCTGTTCTTTGATCTTCTGGAAGGTTATTAGCCCAACGCTGGAATAAAGCTACTCCAACGTCGGACATGATGCCTTCAAGGACTGTGATCTTTTGTCCTACATTATCCATTCAATGCACCTGTAACATTCATTACACGATTTGTTTTAATCTTAGAGTTATCTCCATATACGCTGGTTTTAACTAAAAGATCATACATTTGAGTATATGTTAGATTGGGCTTTGATGATGAAATCAATACCCAATATGCTGCAGCACGAGCAGACGATACAGATGTACCAATTGATCTAATTTGTTTGTTGTTTAGATTTACTTCAAAAAATCCTGGGACGAAGAAGTCTGTTAGGTTAGGGTCATGGTTGGTATATCCAGCAACTCTTCCATCATCTTCTACTGCTGCAATTGAAATTGCTTCTGGGATACATGCTGGAAAGTCCACCCTAGTTGGGTTCC